>OQVT01001179.1_pt1 | contig 16252 bp, 24 predicted proteins | sample 1691561 | NCBI WGS metagenome assembly OQVT01 (sample SAMN03418260, study PRJEB22391) | human gut metagenome | biome: human-gut; feature: organic feature; material: feces | host: Homo sapiens | place: Tanzania | collected 2013-01 | reverse complement strand
TCCGCCAATAGCGAAGAAGTGAACCGGCTCACCTAAACGAGTGGGTTACGTACCCGATCAGCCACAACGAACCGAAGACGGTAACAACCCACCGCGCAACGCGCACCGACCACGGCAATTCGCTATCTTTTTTCATAACGAGCCACTTTAAAACCGGCGCAAGACCGGGTAAAATAACGGACATAACACCTCTTATGGTTTTCCGCCTCTAACGCGCTGCTATCGCTTAGAGGCTTTTCTTTTGTCCGAATTTTTACCGAGTCTTTTGGGGAACGTTCGCTAATCCCGATTCTGATACTAAAAGCCCCGGCAACTGCTACAAACCGTAGTGAGTTGCCGGGGCTTTTTTGCTTGCACCAAAGCGGCCCTCAATTCGCCCGAATTCTACCGAATTAAAGCCTAGTGCTTTGATTCTAGGAAATCGGGACCGCGGTCCCTTATAACTTCAATTTGCTTGCGCTCATTTGCAAGGCGTGACGGATTGTCACGGTTTCGCGCCCAGTGCCTTTCCCCGTTCCTTCCTATAAAATTCCCAAATAACGACTCTCCGAGGGCCATCATGTTCGAACCTTCAACAAACGTCATTCTTGATTGCGCAAAATGGACGGGCACCGTTTCCTGTGACGGAATCGCCTACAGTTGTCAGGTAACTGTTCCTCCGTCTCGCGGTGCGGAAACTTGGGAAGGATCGCTTTCTGTCATCAAGTGCGAAAAACCCGGTGGAGAAATCCTCATTGAAGAAAAAATCATCTGCAATCGACGTTTTTTGGATGAATACGTCATTCGACTTTTGATTGAAGGCAGAATAGAAAAGCTCGTCCCCGGAAAGGTCTTGACATCGAGAATGAATTTTCTCACCTGGACAGGTACCGGCGCAGATTATTTTCCCGGACAGGACGGACGTATCGAAAAAGGCGAAGATCATCCGTTTAAGATTTCGATCAACCTTGAGGTGTCGTTTTCCATGCCATCGTTGGTTATCTACTCGTCAAAAGGTGATGAGCTTTGCAGAATTCCCGTTCCATTGGAAATAGAAGAGGCGACTTATTCAGCACGTGTTCGCGAAGTCGCCCTGATCGCGTTTGAGAAATTCCGCAATATGAAAAAATAGCCTCCAAGAAAATGCCTCCACGTTCGGAGGCATTTTTCATTAGAAGCACTTGAACTTGTCGCCGTAGATTTTTTCCAATTCCGGCACATTCCTAGCTTTCGGTTTCTGCACTTCGGTTAGCGCCTTCTTCAGAACCTCCATCGGTAACACCTCATCAGCCCACCTCTGCATCAGCTCCCGCCGTTGTTCTAATAAGTCGCTCCGCTGATATGCCCGGACAACCGCCGACGGGTTTTCGTGCATCATCTGATATTCCGCCGCCGTGGTGTTTTGTCCGGTCTCTTCCGCCCATACGCGGAAGGTACTGCGGCAACCGTGGATTGTGACATTCGTCCCCACTAATCTCTGAAGCATTACTAACGTGCTTGCGGGCTTGATCGCTTTTCCCTTTCTTTGGCGGCTCCAAAAGACAAACTCGTTTGTTTTCTTAAGTTCCAAAAATTTAAAAATCACCTCCAATTGTTTGGTGATAGGCACTCTATGCGGATAGTCCCTCGCTACCTTCCTCCGTTCCGGTGGAACTGAAAAAACTTTCTCGTTTAAATCGATTTCCGTCCACTGGGCTTTTGTCACTTCCCCCTGACGCAGCGCGGTTAACATGATGACCGCTACCGCCAAAGAAATAACCGAATGATCTTCAATCAACCCGATCATCACCTGTTTCATTTGATCTAAGCCTATGGCCGCACGATGCTCCAACTTATGAATTTTTGTTGTCGGTGGTAAAACAATGTCAAGGTTTCCTTTGTAGACAGCAGGATTGGCGTTCGTGTATTCGCCGTTGAAAATGGCACACGCGAAAACCCTTTCTAAAATTGATCTCAGGGTGTTAGCCGTCGGATTTTTCTCAAACCAAATTGCTGACAACACATCAATAATGTCTTGTCTTACTATCTGGTTAATGGGTTTGTCCCCTAAAATCGGTAGTCCGTAATCAGCGAGTATCCGCCACCATCGGACGGCCTGCCTTTCGTTTTTCCATTGACGTACCTCTTTTGTGTTCTCCCAAGCGTCGGCGGCAACTTCCCGAAACGCACGAACTTTCTTTTCTTCTGTTTTCGTTTTTTGGGGCTTGGGATCGCGCCCGGCGGCTATCTCTGTCCGATACTTTGCAGCAATCGCTTTCGCCTGCGCTACGCTGACTTTCTGAGCGCTACCTACCCCGATGTCCCTCCGCTTCCCGTCCTTCATGTAACGAAAAATGAAGGAGCGTCCGGAATCCTGCACACGCAAATAGAGACAGTCTTCCACCCGGTGAACACCGTTCGGCAAAGTAAAAACCGCCTTCTGAGTGACACTCATTTTCCTTCCTCCTTTTTCACACAGTGTTTCACACAACGGGATGTCGCCGTATGTCGGTTTATGCCGTTGTATGTCGCGCTATGTTGCAAAGTATAAAAAGGAAAAGGGCGGCAAACCCTTTGTTTGTCTATCTATGTCGATCTATGTCGCTGTATGTCGCCCCGTGTCGCGTTCGGCGGTTCAAATGTGACGAAATCACCCAATCCACCATTTTCAAGCGAAAATAGTCGCCGTCCGAAATATTCATACAATTTTTCACACAATCGGCATATAATGCCGCTCAGAGTTCCTGAGTGCCTCGGAGTGCCTGAGAACCGCCCCGCTTTTCGCGGGGTTTTTTATATGTAAAATAGCACTGATTCAAAAGGATACCTTTTGTTTTCAGCTTGTTAGGAGTTACTATGCCGCGAAGCACTTCTACTCCCGAACATCTTGCGGATATTGTCGAAAGTCGCTACCTCTGGCTTTCCGTCGGGCACCTTCACCGCTTCTGCTTTCAGAATCTTAAACCTGTCATCGCCGAACTAAAAAACCGGGGGTGGTTTCTCTTCCCTGTTCCACGGTTTAAATCGGACGCCATAATTGCCCCGAACGTGCCACCCGCGTCCGCCGTTTTCAACGTCGGTTCCTGTCTCTATCGGAATCAAGCGACGGCGTTGGACATTCAAGGCGATTGCTCCGAGCTATTCCGCGCAGTCATTCGAATGGCCCGGACATAGAAAACCCCGCCGTTTGAGCATCGTTGAGAGGCTTGCGGGGTATTGCTTGGCGGATTGTAGCCTAAGCCTTCGCAGCTTTGTGACGTTCGATAATGTCGATCGTCTCCCAAGCGTTTTTCAACGCCCGGATGTCTTCGTGGCTCAAATAGCCCGCGTCGTCGGCTTCATCACAAATCTTGTCCACCTTCTTTAAAAGGTGATCCTCGGTTTGTTCGCCGCGCATCCGGATCATGTCTTTCATGTCCATTTTCTCAGTCTCCATACTTCTTCAGAATGTCGCGCAACTTGTCAATATCCCCGGCGTCAACCTTGTAGCCAAAGGGGACAAGACTGGTTTTCTGTAGCGCCTCCGTCGCGACCTCGTGGAGTAAATCAACGTCAATTTTGTTCTCGGCGTCAACAATGCCCCACGTCTTCATCATCGGTAGATACTGATCCACCATCACAGACGCCTTTCGGGCAATCAGTCCTTTGCCGAAGGCTACGAGATACGGTGTAGCCCCGCCAACCTTGTCGGCGGCGGGGAGAACCACCGTATCGATAAACTCCGCGATAACCTGCGGGAGGTTTCCGACCGGGGTTCCCATAGCTACACCCGATTAACGTTAATGTTGCCCGTCACCGGCTGAACCGCCGGGGCGGCGTCCGTCGGCGTAACAAACGAGTTGTACCGAGGCATAACTTCGGGGCAGATCGCCGTACGCGGGATAACCGTGTGAGTGATCTGACCGAGCGTGTTGTTGATCGCGGCGACGGCGTTGTTGAGCTGGGCAATACCACAGCCGCACGTCTGAGCAACAGAATCAATTCGCGCACCAAGTTCGGAACGCACCAACTTTTCGCGGAGATCAGCAATTTCGCCGTTCTTGGCCTGCTGGGCTTCGAGCACCGCAACTCGTTCGCGGTTGCTCGCGGCTTCCTGAGAAAGCGGCGTGATGAAAGCCATCAGACGATTTTCGAGTTTCTCGTTTTCAGAGCGCGTCGCCTGATAAAGCGTCGCGTCCCGATTGTCCGAGTACTTCTGCGAAGTGAGCTCGGCGATCTTGGCGTCCTTTTCAGCAATGACGCCCATCGCGGCCATCTGCGGGGCGCAGTTACCCCCGAACAAACCGCCAAGGATGCCGCCGTTGCCGTTGTTGGCAGAGCCGAGGAAACCGAGAGAGCCCAAAACGAGGGCAGGGATGCCTACGCCGTTGGCGAGGCCCTTCGTAGCAAATTCACCCATGACATTCACCTATTAGAAATCATGGGAACTCGATGGTTCTTAGTGTGCGCTCGAACGGCGCTATAGATGGAGGCTCAGGGGCCTTGATGAAACCCACGAACGGGGTTTCGATAATCAGGATTTTACGGACTTTGATTCTTTGCGTTCGTTTTTGCGTAAGTCGCCCGTGTCTTTCGCAATAATCTCCTTGCAGTGACGGCATTTAACCGACACAACCAACGACGGCGGCTTGTCATCCTGCGAACGAACGTCGAAAATTCGATGCCCGCAGACCGGACATAAAACCCGAAACACCTGCATTTCACTTCCTCCACTTCACTACTGCGTCTTTGCGGACGGCGATACGCTCACAAAGTCCTGAACCCTCTGCACCCAGTCCGAGACCTTCTGAGAGAAGGCGTTCGCACTGGGTAAGTCGCTTTTCTGTAATTCCGCCGGGAGCGGCGCTGTTTGCGGACACTCCGCCGGAACTGAGTTGACTGCGCAGCCGCTCAACACGCTGATTAAGAGAACGCTCATTAACGCGAGCGTTGTCGAGCCGAGCCAACAAATTAGAGACCGTTTCACTGTTTTCCAGTTCTCTCGCTTCCAATTCTTTCCGAGCATTTTCTTTGGCCTCATTCAGTGCCGTCAGGTGGTCGTTTTCAATCCGTTCAATTTTCACCGTCAGGCGGTAATGTTCAACGCTGAAGCCCAGGGCAAATGCGACGATCAAAGCAGCTGCCACTACTTTCCGATACATTGTCGGTACTCCTTTTCTCGCCGGTTTACTAAGCCCTGAGATTTCTTCCCTTTCACGTACACCCAGCGCCGCAACTCACCGCAAGCCCCTTCGTAATCAGCGGCGTTCAACTTTTTCACCAACGTCGAAGAACAGAACGCAGTCGTTCCGACATTGAAGGCAAACGATGTAAGCGCGTCGTATTCGTTCTGACTGAGCGGAACTTTCACACAACGCCCGATAGCAGTCTCAGCGTGGCCGACATCCCGGTAAAGCCGTTCAATCGCCTGAGGAACGGTTATCGTCTGTCCCAACTCAACCCCGTTGGTACTTCCAAACCCTATCGTCGGAACGTCACCCGCTACTGGTACGTATGCCGTTCCGCTAAACCCTTCATACTGCGTTATCGCCAAAAGCCCGACGGCGCTCAACGCCAAACACGCCACCGGTCGCCGAATACTCACAACTTCCCCTTGTCTCTCCACTCGCATCCCCATTTCCACAGCAAATGCAGGATCATCACAGCCAAATAGATCGCCGTCAGCAATTGCACGAAATCCGGGATAGGGACGCCGAACACAGTTAACCCGCTCACAGTTCCCCCAATGACAACGGGGGCGGACTTTTCTACGCCACTAGACATAACAGCCCCCTCGGTAACAAGTTCCATCCTCATGCCCGCCCCCTCATGCGTTTACGTGGCACAATGTGACGGGCGAACCCTTCGATTGAATCATGTTGACCCTCATTCTTCTTTCCTGCGGGGATTTTTTCATGATTTCTCCGAACGAGTTCGTTTTTGTCAAACTAACCCGCGAGACAACCGATGGAACTCCAAACAGCATTGATAATAATAGGGATTGTTGGCCTTTTAGCCCTGAACTATGTGCAAAAAGCACACAAAAAAGCGGAGGATGTCGAGGAAAAATTAAAGAAACTGGGGGACTTTGACACCCTGCTACAGCAAAAGCGCGAAGAAGCCGAAAGGATCGAACGGGATGAACAACTGAAACTCAATACCCTTCGCGCTGAGTACGACAAACTCAAGTACTCAAAGAACATTGAAATCAACCAACTTGATGAAGCATTGAAAGCCTTGGAAATAAAGGTAATCGTCGGCTCTGTCGATATTGGCGACTATGCAAAATTGAAGTCGGATGAGGTAAAAAATCAGCTTACCTTACTCCGCAACGATGAGAAAAAGTTGATCGCCGACGGGGACGCCGTACGGTGTGCTCTCACGCCAACAAAGCGGGCTGAAATCACCGCCCAGAACAATCAAATCAAGCAGATTCTGCGGTGCTTCAACGCGGAAACCCAAAACCTCATTGAAAGCGTCACTTACAAGAACGTTGATGCCGTCCGCGCCAAGATTTCAAAGTCGTTTGAGATCATTAACAAGCTGTTCTCAAAAAGCCTGATCCAAATTTCTCAAGAGTTCCTCGAACTGAAATTTAAAGAACTCAGCCTTGTTTACGCCTATATGGTGAAAGAACAAGAGGAGAAAGAGACACGCGCCGCCATCCGTGAGCAAATGGTAGAAGAGGAGAAAGTACGCCGCGAAATTGAACGCGAAAAGATGAAGATCGAGAAGGATGAAACGCAGTGCCGAAATGAAATTTCCAAGCTGATGATGTATATGCAAAAGGCTAAAGATGATGTAGAAAATCAGATTTATACAAAAAAAATCCAAGAACTTGAAGAAAAATTAAAAGCTCTCGAAGAAAACAAAAAGAACGTTTTAGATCGTGAGCAAAACGCCCGCGCCGGGTTCGTCTACGTCATTTCGAATATCGGCTCTTTTGGCGAGAAGGTTTACAAAATCGGCATGACGCGCCGCCTTGAACCGATGGACAGAATCGCCGAGCTTAGCAGCGCCTCCGTCCCCTTCCCGTTTGACGTTCACGCAATGATCTTTTCTGAAGACGCACCGAAACTCGAAGCCGACTTACATCAGTTCTTTAGCAAAGAACGTGTCAATAAAGTGAACACCCGGAAAGAGTTTTTCCGGGTTGATCTTGGTGCTATCGAGAAAGAGGTTTTCACCCACAACCCGACGGCGAAATTCGTCACCGACGCCGAGGCTATGGAGTACCGCGAAACCCTCAGAATCGAAGCCGCTCAGTAAGCTAAACCCCGGTTTATCGCCGGGGTTCTCTTTGCAATCTCAGTTCTACGAGTCGCTACTGAAACGGGTTTCGTCACAGCCGCGCCTCAATCTGCGCCAGGCGCCAGCGCTGGTAGGCGTCAAATCTCCACCGAAACCGTCACGTACGGCGACGTATTTGTTGCGTTTGCCGTTTTGAGTTTCAGTTTTATCGAGATAGTTTCGTCGGTAATTGCCGACACATAGCAATAAGCAAATTCTGCCGTTGCCATCGAAATACCCGTATCTTGTATTGAAATCAATACATTGCTGACGTTCGCCGCATAGATCAGATTGTGGGCGACTGATATTTCTTGTTCCGTCGTCAGCGTTGGATTAAATGCAACGCGAGTGACAAACTTAGTGCCCTTCGAAACCGTTCCAACTGTCCCATGAATTTCCCAGTGCTGCTCACTTCCGAAAGTTTTCTGATCCCCCGAAAAAGGTTCGCCCCCGTCTTTAAGGGCGAATGCCACATGAATATCTTCAACTCGAGGAGTCCCCTCTGACTTAAACGCAGTGGCGCAACTCGCAACCATCGCGTTTATTCGATTCATGCTTGAAGCACTCGAAGCCTTACGGGTAACTCCTGCCCCCGTAAGGTTATTGATAAAGGCATTGTCGATAACGTTATATGCACCTTCAACTACAACCCCGTCACCGGCGCAAGCGTTCCCCGTAATATGCACATCCGACAAACAATTAAAGTTGCCTTTTACGACGACTTTATCCTGCCCGTGATCTACGTTGCCACGGCTGTACAAATAAGTAGATGCAATGGATACGCCGCGCGAATTTGAAGAGTTCAAAAGAACGTCAGGGAATGTTTGTCCCGCAGCGATCAAAGCCTCACCCAAAGGCAGCCCCCCGCCACCTCCGTGCGTCAACAATCGGGAAATCGTGCCGTACGATTGGCCTTCATACCGCAGGTTGCCAAAACGGTTGGACTCCGTAATCATGAAATCAGCATTCAGTCTTCCGCCAAGCACTCGAATTCCCACACCTTGGTAAGTTCCCCAGGCGTGGATAAAACCGATTTCACAACCGTTTTTAAAAACAACGTTATCGCAAACACCCCCGTTTGAGGTTCCAAAAGTCGGCGATGCTTCTAACTCGTCGTATGAAATTCGAACACCTGCATTACCCGCAAAAATCTCGTCAACAAAAATATCGGCAGGCCCATTGAAAATTAAATTCTCATACTTGCTTGTATTGATATTTAAACGGATTCTTGAGTATTGACTTAATTCAGACTGATCTGGGGTTCCTGTGCATTCCAAAAACACCCCCACACCCGCATTATTAAGAACGTCACAATCCAACGTCACACGGGCACCTATTATTTTTATACCGCCGCCGGACGTATTGATATAGCTGTTATTTTCAGAGGTTACGTCATTAGCAAGGTACTGTCCCTGAAAGGTCAATTGTTCTGCGCCAAAGTCAAACGGCATCTTGCTGTTATGAATTTGATCGTCAACTGAGGCGAGTTCATCAAAGTTTTCAGATACCAACGCGTCCCCGTTGAAACCAGCGGTTTTCTTGATCGTTGTAAGCCGTCGGCCTGCACCTCTCAAAATCACCTTACTTCGCAGGGTCAAAGTAGAAGACTGCAAAAAAACACCAGGAGGGAAATAGAGGCTTCCGCCGCCTAGTTTGGCGAGAATGTCAATCGCTATTTGCATGACCGCCGTATCGTCCGTCACCCCGTCGCCCTTGGCCCCGAAGTCTCGGACGTTCACCTCGTCCGAGAAACGATCCTTTATCTTTCGGGCTGTAGTAGTCCCTGTCGCAGTGACCGGAGCCTGCCCAGCGCCTTTAAAGATCAAATCTCTTAATATGTTTTTAATATTTTCTACCGCCATAATTGATCTCGATTATTCATCAAATTCGCTTATTAATTCTTCGCAAGCCTGTTTTAATTTATTCTCAAAATCATCAATTGCAGAAGAAACAAATTCACAATTAGCAATTTGTTTATCAGCTTTTCCTTTTTCTGCGGTTGGCGATTTAGGAACTCCCGTAAATTCAGGCGAAGTTTTTTGAGCGAATATCTTTTTGTTGTCAATATCCTGAATAATTTGGTCTAGGGCAACTTGACGAAAGGCCTCCTTAATATTGGTGTCCATCGTCATAAAGAATCCCCGTCACTAAGAAACCGTACCGTTACGCGCTGCTTCGTAAACAGCTACATAGTCGGTGTCGGTATCGCCAACGGCAGCCGCAAGGTCTTCCGCCGCCTTCTGTGCTGCGTCAGCAGCGCTCTTAGCCGCTACGGCCTTACTGTCCGCGGTAGCTGCGGCCGTCTTCGCAGTATCCGCCACGCCCTTCACTTCATTGACGGCTTCAACCAACGACGACTTCGCGGTCGTCTTTAAATTTGCCATCGTGCCGATGGACGTTTTATTGGTATTGGCCGTCGCCTGAGCATCGTCACCGGCCTTCTTCGCGGCGGCAACTTCTGTTGTCGAGGCGGCGTCAATGTTGGTGCGTGCCTGCGTCTTCTGTTCCGTCGTTAAAGACTGGGCGGCATTGAACTTCACGTGCCCGTCAGCAATCGACTGAAGCGCTTCAATTGCGTCCTTATTCGTTGTAATGGCGTCGCTCAACTCCTTCAGCGTGTCTAACGCTTCCGGCGCACCATTCACCAAAGCCGCGACGGCGGCATTGATCGCCACATTGATTTTCGTGGAGCTCCACGTCAGTTTTGTGGTCGTCTGTGCGTCGTCGATAATCTTCGAGAGATCAACGGAATTAAACGACGCCTTCAGTTCGTTGATAGCCACAACGAGGGACGCCTTAGCCGTTGTCGTGAGTTTGGATGTATCGCCAACGGTAGCGAGAAGCTGCTTAATGTCGGTGCCAATAGTCTGCGCCAAAAGGGAAATCTGTTCACTGCTCGTTTTCGTTGCCATTGTTTTTAGCTCCTCTTGCTTTTAAATAAACTTCGACCGGATCGATTTCAAAAGGTTCATCCGCACGTGACGGCCCTTGTATGCCCGGTACTTCAACCGTTACCACTGGAAGGGTTATCGCCTCCTCCACGATGACATTTATCACCTGAGGTGGCTCCACGATTACCGTGATCTCAACTGCATCCGCATCCGACATTTCGTGTTACCTCCGCCGAAACGCTGATATTGCCTTGCAAAATTCGTGTGATCTGTCCCGCCGGAGAGGTGATTTCAACGTCGTAAACCATTGTCCCCGACGGCCATTTTTCAGAAACAGCGTGAGGAAAATTCAGCGTCAACTTTCCGGCTTCGGCATCAATCTTGATTCGAGGCTCTTCCCCTTCAGAAGTCAGGTCGTCAATCGTTTGACACGCCCCAGCCGTTCGTCTGATCTGCATCTGGGCTGAATACCCAACAAGGTTGAGCGGCGTCCCAGCGGCATCCTGAAGCCGCAACGGAATTGCATAATCAGAACCCTGATTCAGAGAGAAATTATGAATATTAGATGCCATAAATCTCACTCCTCATTATCAAATTCATCGATTAATTCTTTAGCAGCCGCTTCAAAATCCAATTCATCTATTTTATTTTGTGTTGCCTTTTCGATAACCATAATCAGAGCCGTAAATAACTGTGAATTCCTTGCCGTTTCAACAATCCCATTCGGCTTTAATCCAGCATTTCTAAATAAGGCACCAAAAAAACCAAAAATGTCGTTAGCCCACGCTGCCTTACAAAACGATCCATTTCTTTTTCCCTGAGCACTTCCGTCAATAAAACTACCAAGCGGATAATCTTCAGACGGTGGATTCCATCGCGTTCGGGAAGGTTCTAAATTATTTAAATTATGTGCCATAGCTTCCCTCAATATTTAATGTACATGGGGAAGGCCATATTCTTCGGGCGGACTTCATTCGCAACATCGACCACCCGAGAGGCGTCAAACTTGATTTGACGGTGATAGTCAGAATGCCCCGACTTATTACCTTGTCCGTTAAACCCCCCGCTGACATAAAATGCACCACTTACGCCGCTTTGATCGTTGGCATACTGGTTAAATTGACCAAGATACCCCGTGATGTTCCGAATGGCGTCCTCCTGACGAGTGGCAATATTTCGCCCCACATCAACCCCGCGATTCTGATCCAACACCCGCAAGAAAAGCCCGCGCGTGTCCGGCAGGCGGAACGTGCTCGAATTGCCGCCCGCAAGGATGATGTCCGGGCATTGGCTCACCAACTGCGCATATTGCGCCCGGCTGTATTCGCCGCCATCCATAGGCAACCAACCGCTAATAGTTCCTGTCCGCCCAAAGTACGCAATCACCCCAATGGGGATCGTCTCCGGCTGAGAAATCCCGTAGGCCGGATTGAGGAGAACCCACTTGTTGAACCGGGTATCAAACGAGAGTTGCAAGGTATGCCCTGCGCCCGCAATGTCACCCACCAAAAGCGGCTGATTAGCCCCCTTGCAAATCGTCCGGGCGCCGGTGCTCCCTGCGTTCAATGACGGAATCGTGGACGTATTGGCATAGGCTGCCCGCACGGTAATCTGAAAGCCGTCAATAAGCGCCACCGAACGAGGGAAAGCCGCCACCAAAGCGTCCGCCGTTCCCGTCGCAAAGGCGAACATCGGCTCATTAGCGGTCGAAATCATGCCGCTGACGATTTTCATCAGGGCTTCATACGCCTGAGAATGTTCGCCATCATCCACTTTGCCGTCCGGTTCGATTCCGGCATTCAACAAAAGCGCATCCTGTAACGCGCGTTCGTCGTTCGCCATATCCTGTTCGTTGTATGTACCGTCCGCGCTGTTGGGAGCCGTGCGGTTTTTTACCGAACCTCGCGGGCGTCCCGCTTTCGGTGCATTCGCCCGCCCCGGATAACGTTCCGAAAGAATTAAACTCATTCAATAAACTCCAAAGATTCGTCACCGAAAGTCGCGTCACCGTCTTTCAAAAATTCGATGATGCCGAACGAACGGATGAAGCCCCGAAACCGCACACCGGCGGGCGTCGGTACAAAGTCTTCAATATCCAGTAACCACGCTTCCGCCGGGTTCACCGTCCCGGTGTATTCGATTGAAAAACTCATGTCGTGGTAATTCAGCAACCGAAACGCCTGCGCTGTCGGAAAAAGAAAATTGAACGCGTCCAGCAGATTTTCTGCTGTCGGTTCAATCGTGTTTTTCAAAATCTTGGCGCGGCATACTGTCCGAAGTAACTCATCGGTAAGGCTTGCCTCGGTCTGCGTACTCCATTCGGCAAACGTCTTCTCCAAGTCGCCGTATTCGGTACCCGTGGGGTCGGCATACTCACCGGCATTCATCAGCGTTTCTTGTTTGATCGTGTCAACCGCCACGATTCGGCTGATGATGCGGAGGCTTTCGCCGGTCGCTGTATCAATATCAAGGCAGTTCCTGACGGCTTCCGCCCCGGCTGCCACGTTCTCGCCCATTTCGTGAGCGATATTGAGCCACGCTTGAAACTTCGGCTTGTCGGCGTACTGGGCGTAACTGCGGCGGGGAATTTTGAGCGCCGTACTCATACAATTTCCACCGTGATATTTGACCGCAAAAACTGCGAAACCTGATTGAACGCAATCGCCACCGTCGAGGTGCCGCCGTTTACCGTCATTTCCGAGACGTAAGAACCCGCATAAAGTCCGAGCACTTTGTTAACGGGCGTGAAAAGCCGCGAATACGGGACGCTTTGACCGATGTCGAACCCCGTCGTCATAAAGCCGATGCCGTCAGGCAGTAACTCGCCTTCGTAGTACTGAATCACGGCGGTTCGAATCGCTTCCTGTAAGTCCGTCACGTTCGGGCAAGTCTTCGAAGGATCGGCAACTTTTACCTTTAACGTAATCGGTACGGCAATCGGACGGGAAAACGTAATCACGTCGTAGGAGTTCGGATACTTCTCGCTCCAAACCGTTTTTTCCACCTTCGTCCCGGCGGCATGAAGCAAAACGCCGGGGTTCACTTTCATGTAAATCGCGCGGGCGACTTCCTCATCTTTGCCGCCGTCTACGATGATCGCGAGAGAATGCGGCGGAAGTCCGTACGGATTGACCAACGCAACCACGTCGCTCGAATTCGTCTTGTTTTCGTAGACTTTGACCTTTCGCACCCCGTCAACGTCGAAAATTTCGCCATACAGTGAATCACGTTGAGCCGATCCCGCGCGAGCTACGGCGCGAGCGGATTTAATACGGAAAACCGCATCCGATTCGGCATCCGTCCCCGTCATAGCAGCCGCGCGGTTCGTGACGGTCTGCCATCCGCCGACAACGGTAATGATCTGGTTAATCTTGCCCGCCGAGACTTCGTTAGCCCCGTTGACGGTACAAGTTGCCGCCACGCTTCCGGTGCCGTCCGTTCCGAGCATCAAGTTTTCGTCAGTCGTAAAAGTAAGCCCTTCGGGCGTCTTTACTTGCGAACCTTCGGGAATGAGCGTACTTGCTACGCCCGTCATAAAAAGCGTTGCCGTTGTTGGCGTACCCTGCGAACGTGTCGCCCCCGTGAGTTTGCGAAGCACGTCCAGGTCTCGCCCGGTCGCCTTGTTGGGGTCGCGGGCGTCATAGGACTGTTTTACGACCTGATCGAGAGCCCCAAAGACTTCAGCATCGTGGGCAATCTTGAGGCCGTCAGGCGTAGAAGGCTCTACCGAAAAATCAGGGTCGATTTTCTGGTAGAGCGCTTTTTCTTCTGAAAAATAGTCGTTTTGCGACTTTATCTGATAGCCGTCTTTAGTAAGCGTTCCCATAGTTGAAAGTAGCCTCACCGTAGGTTGTGAGGATCGTACATTCAACATTTAGACGCCGTTCGTTATTGTCAAAGTCAGTAGTGAAGCGCAGTATTTTTAAGACTTCCGGGGTCTCCAAAATACGGCGACGGATGAGGCTTTCCACCTGCGCAAGACTGTAGCCCTTGCCGAAAATACCCTGAGAGCCATCTTCTTTCTCAAACCACGGCATTCCGTCCGTTATGTCGCGAAAATACTCGCCTAGAAAGAGATTGAGCCGTGTTTTCACGGTCTGCGCCACGGCTTCGGCATCCGTGGCCCACGTTTCGCCGTGCGTCACAATGTCGCCGTTTGAATCCAGTTTTCTGACTTTCATTTAGGTGCCCCCGTGTCATGATCGCCGCACGGGTGGACGTGTCCCTTGCCGCTGATACCGCCGAATTTCACATCAGACGAACCTATGACGGTTTTGGCCGTCACGGTCGTGGGTGTAGTGACGTTCCCCGCCGTGTCGAATTTGACGCCGTTGATCGTCACATTCCCGGCGGCATCAATCCGAATATGTCCTTTACCGTTTTCGATGAAAATTGATCCGTCGTTTTTCAGGTGACAAAACTGCGTTCCCTCTTTATTCCGCAGCCTGATCCCGTTGTTACTGAAGTTTGAAACGACTTTCGTCATCGGGCGGAACCCCGGAATAAACAAGGCGTCCGCCATATCGTGAAAACGCGCCAACGGGTTGACCGCACAGCCGCCCGTATTAACCCACCCGTCAATACAGCGCTGAGAAAACACAATCAGCCCTTCGCAACCGGGATCAATCTGGGTTTCCATCACATAGCCGTCACCGGCGAAGAAAACCGGACAGTCGATAATCGGCGGCGGGGTTACGGCCTTCCCATCAATGTCCACCCGCTGAATGCCTATCTGAATCTGTGCCAATTGCGTAGGAGGATCGAAAGCAATAACGCTCCCCGGAATCGCCGTATAAACGCCCTTCATGTACTCCCCTACGGCGTTTTGCAGCATTTCGAAAAACGAAAAGTTCTTTTCAGCCATTGACCTTCTCTCCTATGACTTTTGTGCGCCACGTGTCGCCCCAAGAATCGCCCTCATGAGAAACGGTCTTAATAACGTACTTCCCGTTGAGGTTGAATTCGTGACCGGGCTTCACAAAGGCTAAGTTTCCGGTGTTGAACGTCGCGAACTTACTGCGGAGGTTCGCCACCGTACCTAACCGCACCTGCGGGCTTAGGCGCATTTCCCATTCTGCGAAAACCCCCGTCTGATCTGCGGTCGCTTCCGGATAGCCGATAAGCCCCGTTGTTAGGTTCACTTCCACCGTCTCATCATTGCGCGGCTTTTTCGGTCGATCAATGACAATCACAGAACCGTCGAAAGCCCATTGAAAATCAAATTGTTCCGCGAGTTTTTTCATGCACTCGGTGAAATTGCCGTTCAACGGGTACCCCCGCGCCAACTTCGGAGAATCGTCGAACTGTGCGGGATCAATCCGAATCCCGTACTTTCCGGCGTTCGCCACGGCGTTGAGTATCGTCACGATGTCCGAGTTTCTCCCAAACGAAAGGTTAAGTTTCGTGCGAGCCGTCGCGAATCCACTGCGGCAAACGATATGAGTAATGATGTTCGTGTCTTCACGCTCACGGAATACCGCCTCAATGTACCCGTTGAAAATCGGCGCGAAGTTGTCCACATACCCCGCCGAAAGTCGCAAAACCGAAGAGTGTTCCGCCGTGTGCGTGAGAATCTGCGTCGATTCCGCAAGGTTGTAAATCTTGAGGTCGAGAAGCCCCAAGCCTTCCGTAAAATTGCACTGCGTGCGGAAAATCACCTTAAAGGCGCGGCCTGAGCCATCCTTTTCAGTCAACGGCTTGATAAACGGCTGCCCATCAATGTCAATGCTAAATCGTCTCATCCGGTGCCACCCAAATCAGTTGATTGTCAAGAGGATTACACGATTTTCCCGAAATTTTTCTGAAAGATAGCCGTGCGTGTCCGAGTATGGATGAATGCCATCCGATACAGGTTAGCATCGGCAAACTTTTTCGCCCGAAAAACAGCAAATGTACAATCCTGCCCTTGACAAGCGCGGGCTGAGCGGACTATAATAAATCCGAATACGCGGCAATGATGCCGCCTGGTCAACCTCCTGCGTCAATCATTATTAGCATAAATGGACGAAAAAAAGCACGGAAGCCCGCAAAAGAGCTTCCGCGCCTGATGTTTTCCTCAATCGCTGCGGCTGTTTCCGTTTACGTTCCCGGCGTTTTTCGCCGGGCCAATTGACGTACCGTGAAGCAGCAGCCGC
>OQVT01001178.1_pt1 | contig 16263 bp, 13 predicted proteins | sample 1691561 | NCBI WGS metagenome assembly OQVT01 (sample SAMN03418260, study PRJEB22391) | human gut metagenome | biome: human-gut; feature: organic feature; material: feces | host: Homo sapiens | place: Tanzania | collected 2013-01 | reverse complement strand
TTTCTCCGATGGTGAGTTCGCCGCTTATTTTAACGAGTCTGTCCGCGGGCATTCGGTCTATCTCGTACAATCCACCTGCCCAAGTAGCGACAACCTTATGGAGTTGCTCCTTATGATTGACGCCGCCAAGCGTGCCAGTGCCTACAAAGTCATTGCCGTCATTCCGTATTTCGGTTGGGCGCGTCAGGACCGTAAAGACAAACCCCGCGTTTCTATCGGTGCCAAACTGGTTGCCAATATGATTCAGGGTGCAGGCGCCGACCGTGTCATTACCGTTGATCTCCACGCCGACCAGATTCAAGGTTTCTTTGATATTCCTGTTGACCATATCTACGGCTCCAATGTTCTTGCTCCTTATGTGGCGAGTCTTAATCTTAAAAAACTCATTGTTGCTTCGCCTGATGTGGGCGGTTCCAAGCGTGCGGCGGCTTTTGCCAAGAAAATGCATGGTATGACCGAGCGTGATGTGCCCATGGTTATCTGTTACAAAAACCGTGAGGTGTTCAACCAGGTGAGTGAGATACGTGTCCTGGGTGATGTCTATGGTAAGGATGTGATTATAGTGGATGATATGGCAGATACGGCGGGTACGCTCTGCAAGGCCGCCGAAGTGATGAAGAAAGCGGGGGCCAAGAGTGTCCGTGCTGTGGTCAGCCATGGTATTATGTCGGGACCGGCTTGTGAGCGTATCGAGAATAGTGAGTTGGAAGAACTGGTATTCACCGATTCTCTGCCCTTTGATACCACCCGTTGCAGCAAAGTGCACGTTGAGAGTCTGGCTAAACCGATTGCTCTTACTATCCAGGCAATCCAGACCCACTCCAGCGTCAGCGAACTGAATATCCACTAACGATAATAGCACCTATAGTGTCAGATCCCGATCACTACGGGTGCTATATATTTGTCCTATTAGCCCTATTGGTAGTCCATTCGCCACGTTGCCCTAATTTAATGGATGGATAATTAATGGCTAATTACATGTTTCCAAAAATAATTAACGTCTGATTACATGGTAATTAACGTTCCCTACAACATGAAGAAACCTCTTTTCGGATTATTGCTGTTGCTCTTGGCACTTACGTCTTGTGGCAACAAGAAATCCGCCGTACCTGAGCGTCCGGCTTTTGCGGCAGATACAGCCTATCAGTTTATCTCCCGCCAACTTCGTTTCGGTCCTCGTGTTCCGAATAGCAAATCGCACACCGATTGTGCCGTATTCCTTATGCAGCAACTGCGTGCGTATGGTGCGGAGGTTGAGTTGCAGAAAGGTTCTATGCTTGATTATAGCGGACGTCCGCAAGCGGTATTCAATATCATCGGACATTTCTATACTGATAATACACGGGACCGCTCTCGAGTCCTCCTTTGTGCGCACTACGACACTCGCCCCTGGTGTGATGAGGAAGAGGAGTACGAAAACCGTTTTCTCAATGTTCCCGGTGCTAACGATGGTGCCAGCGGGGTAGGGGTGTTGCTCGAGGTGGCACGCCAACTCGGAAAACAGATAGCCGACTCTACGCTCTCTGCGCCAGTAGATATTGTGTTCTTCGATTGCGAGGATATGGGGACTCCGCAGTTCTATACCGGTATCGAGCGTGAAAATACTTGGTGTCTCGGTAGCCAACTATGGGCTTCCGAATATGCCCAAAACGGAAATAACGTAAAATACCGCTTCGGGATTTTGCTTGATATGGTCGGTGCACCCGATGCGTCTTTCCCGCGCGAGATGTATTCTATACAGTATGCCGAGAGTTATGTAGAGACTGTCTGGCGTGCTGCGGCTGCATTGGGGCATGGACGTTATTTTACCAATCAGCAGGCGTACCCTATTGTGGACGACCACTACTATGTCAACACCCTTGCCGGCATACCTTGCGTGGATATTATCCATTATGATACACGTAATGCTACGGGCTTCCCTTCGTGGTGGCACACGCAGCAAGACGATATGCGTAATATCAGCACCGCCACTCTTCAGGCTGTCGGCGAAACCGTTCTTTCCGTTATTCAATAAGCCTCTCTGTGAAACATCGCGCTCTTCCCATATGGCTCGTTTTGGCAGGTTTGCTATCTTCGGCTAATCTGTTTGCACTCACGCGGGAAGAACGTATGTCGGTGCACAACGAACTGCGTATAGGCTGGGGCGATATGCTCTATGAGCAGGCAATGTACCACAATTCCAATAGTACCAACCGCTATCGCTATACGGGGCATATCTTTGTTGAGTACCAGTACTACTTTCGACCGTGGTTTTCTCTTGGCGTACAGGCCGATTATGAACAGGTATGGTGGGATGTTACGAGAGTAGGCACTCAACCTCTGCCGGAGCCGAGCAAGGACCATTCGTTCTACAATGCTTGCCTGATGCCTGCTATGCGGTTCTCCTACTGCCACAAACCGCACGTCAATCTCTATTCGGCACTCATGTTCGGAGTGGGCGTAAACGGCGGTACGGAAACGGATATGTACGGGCGTACGCTTGCGTGGACACCCGCTTGGGGATTTACGCTGTTGGGACTCAAAGCCGGTGGCAAACATTGCTTTGTCTCTGTTGAGATAGGTGGTTTGAACGCTATCGCCGGGCGCAATTTTATCTATATGCTCGGTTCGCGTATGTTCTCAGCCTCTGTCGGCTGCAATTTCTGACAATATGAAACACATACCATATATAACATACGGTCTGTTGCTTCTCGTGGCGTTGGTCTCGTGTAAGCATATCGAACCCGAGTACGTGGATTTTGCCAAGTACAAAGGGCAGGCGAATGCGTTTGTTCCTATGCGCGAGCAGGTGTCGGACATCCGCAATGAGCAGCCGTGGGAGAATGTGGAGCCTGACCTGCAATGGAGTACGGACTCTGTTCGCCAACCTATGCGCACCTCGCCCCTTACCGTAACGGACGTGGCACGCGGTTTTTTAGGCTCTATGCTTACCTACAAGGTGCGACAGGTGGCGGGAACGTATCGCAGTATTGATATCAATGGCGACTCGCTTACCGTATCGGGGAAGTTTTTCTATCCCGCAGACGGCATTATCAAGAATCTGATGATTGTCTCCCACTACACTATCGGTGCCAATTTCGAAGCTCCGTCCGAAACGTTCAGTTTTGAGGGAATGTATGCGGGAATGGGCTATGGCGTGGTGATGCCGGATTATATCGGTTATGGTGTTACGGTGGATAGTATTCACCCCTATCTGCAAGCGGAAACTACGGCGCACAATGTCATTGATATGGCGCTTGCTATACGTCCGTTCATTGCCGAGAGAGAACTGAAAGTGCTGTCCGACTCGGTCATCCTGATGGGCTATTCACAAGGCGGTGCCACCACGCTCCATGTGCAGCGTGTGTTGGAGTCCTATCCGAAGTATGTGAGCGAGTTTAAGATAAAGAAAGTCTATGCAGGTGCAGGACCATACGACATCGCCCGCACATACGATTATAGTGTCAAACTCGATAAAACGGGGATCCCGTGTGCTGTGCCGCTGATTATCCAGGGGATGAGTCTCGGTATGGACAAACCGCTCGAGATGTCTTTCTTCTTCAAGGAACCGCTGCTGAGCAACTATCCCGAGTGGATCAACTCGAAGAAATATACCGTCAACCAGATGTCAACGCTCATCGGGGTCAATCGCTTGAGCGAAATCCTTACTCCCGCCGGAACAGACCGTACCAATCGTGAGACGGCGCGTTTCTATGTCGAACTGACCAGCAACAGTATTCCCGAGAACTTTGTGCCGAAGGCTCCGCTCTATATGTTCCATTCCGAAGACGATGAGACGGTGCCTTTCATCAATTCGCAGTTGATGCAGCGTCAGTTCCGTGACAAAAAAGCCGATGTCGTGTACAATTTCGGGCATTATGGCACCCATATGCGTGGGGCGGTCACGTTTATGAAAGCGGTGGCGGATGACCTCAAACAAACTAATCCTTAGGCAAAATGAAACAGTCTTATATTTTGATACTTTGTGCTGTAACTGTCGGACTGCTCTCGTGTGAGATGGATGTCAACGATAGTACGCTTGATTTTACGGTCTCTCGTGTCCGCTCCGAGCAGGCATGGGTGGAGATATTCCCGCAATCCAACGACTTTTATTATATCTACGATGCTGTTCCCGCTGTGGAGTACAACGCTTTCCGCAACGACCGCCGTTTCATTGAGCACCATTTCGATGAACAGAAAGAGATCTGCGAGACGCTCAACTCCCTCTTGAAGGAATACGGCTATGCCGAGATACCGATAGAGCAGATGCTGTTCTACAATGGTGCCGTCGACGGGGCATTGTCCAATCTTACGCCCGGTACCGACTATTATGCCATTGCCTATTGTCTCAACTCTCGCAAACGCCCCATTCATCGCTTGATCAAGCGTCCTTTCACTACTCCTGCCAAGCCTCGGTCGAGCATAACATTCGATGTGCGGATGAAAGACAATCAAACGGTACTGGTCGTTCCGTCCAACAATGATTCTTATTTCTGGGAAACGGCATCCAAGAAGGCGGTCTTCGACTATTACCAAGTGGATATGAGCGATACCTCCCTCAATGCTACCCTGATGCTGCCTACATGGTTTTCCGGAGTGCTGTTCAATAATTACCAATGGGATTTCCAACTTATTACGTCCGGTACAACGACTATCCACCTGCCTTCCTTGGTGGACAATATCGCCGACGGAGACATTTTCTATCTCGGATGTGTGGGCTACACCACCGAGGAAACCACAGGTGAATCGCTCTATCAAATCACCTACCATACATCGCAGCCGTCTGTATTGGAGAAAATAGAGAATGCGTTCAATTCACCCGATAGAGATGACGCTGTCGCACCCGCACTCAATCTCTTGCGACGCAATCCCAAACGACTCTCTGCCGCCCCTTTCCGAGCTTTGCAACAACGCAGATAGACCTTTGCAACAATACTGCGGAAAAATGTACGATTATTAAGATTCTCCGTCAGGCAGAATTCATTTTACTAATTCCTGTATAACTTCATACAGGTGGTTGACCAATAGGACCTGCTGTTCGTTAAAGAAAACGATGCATTGGTTTTGCAGAATGCTATCACCGGCATAAACGGAAGATAGTGAATCTTGTATAGACTGCCAATGCATATTTTGGTTGAGCAACTGCTGATAGTGCAGGAAGTCCCCTTTGGGGGCTTGCCGGAGAATACCCTCCAGTCTCTCTTGTTCGTTGTGTTGGCAGCGGATCACGTCTGTACTCATCTGCTGTTGCCGGTAGTACAGGTCGGCATAGTGCAGACGTGGGCGGTTGTACGTTTGCCATATACCCAGCGTGGTGAGTATGGTGGCTATGATTATGAGAATGTCAGTCCCTGCCTTGGCGCAGGTTTTCTGAACGGAAATACCTTTGCGCAGTTCTCCGATGTTCTTGTACTTTCCTTTGCGGCAGGCACAGGCTATAGGCTTGTAGCCTCGCAGGTGCAGCAGGTCGATTAGGTTTGCTATACGGAGCAGGTCGTCTTGCAGGTTGTTGGGGGCAGGCGTGGCGGAGTCGTCGGTATCGCTCAACCCGAAATCAATCAGTTTGACGTTCTCGCCGTTGCGGGTGATCAGGATGTTACCGGGCTTGAGGTCGTGGTGCACCAACTGCCGTGCGTGCAGATACTCCACTGCGTCCAGCAGTTGCATCAGCACCCGCTCGCGTTTCTGTCTGTTTGGTTTGGTGGCAAGCCAACGGTCAAGCGTCTGCCCGTCCACTGACTCCATTATTATGCACCGGCCTATATCGGCTACCTGTTCCAGCGAGTAGGTCGCTACGATATTGGGGTGTACCAGTTGCATACCGAGGCGGAACTCCCGCTCTTGGAGCAGGCGGAAATTGGTCAGCGGCTGCTGTTCGTCGGTCAGCCCTTTCAGTATGAACCAGCGTCCGTACCGTTTGCCGCGGTAGAGCGCACTGTGCCGGCGACGCTGCAACGGCGTTATCTCCTGCCAAAGCGCAGAGACATCTCCTGCAACGATAAAACCCGAATCTGAGTACTCTGTTTCTTCCATTTGCTATGATAGTATTTGGGCACTGACAAGTCCGGTCTTGCTGCCTGCCACGTATGATGTAGGTGTATTCTCTCCGCGCCGCAGATTGTCAAGATACATGGGCTGTCCGATGAGGAAACACGCTGTATCGAAGCGGTCGCCCGCCCGCAGTTTGCTGTTTTCGGCGGTCTCTACATAGAAATGCGCCCCGCCTTCGTAGCGGAACACACACCGCCTGTTGGGCAGCCACGTAACCTCGATGCGGTCGCCCGGTGCCAGTTGGTCGGTGTGGATACCCTCGCCTGCAAAGGTGTCGCTCTCCGTTTCGCTGCGTTGGTTGAGGGAGGTGAGGTACGCCTCCCAATCGGCGAAACCGAGAAATTGCGACAGCAGGCAGAGCGTGCTGCGCCGGGTGGTGTCCGCGCCGTCAAGATAGCCCCACAGCCGCTTGAGCGTGGTAGGCGAGATGTTCTCGTGCAGACGCTCCCATATCACGCCCGCCAGAAATTCAAAATCATACGGCGTACGTATCTTCCGCTTTACTTCGCGCTCTATATCCTGCCTGAGCGACAATATCTCCGGTGCTCTCTTGTCCATAATCTGCGTAACAGGTTTGTTCTTTTGTAGTGTGTTCTTTCAATCGCCCGCAAAGTTACAAATAATTCTCCTCTTGCACAAATCCTTTTTGGTTCATATTCCCGTTGCGGTGCCGGATATTGCATAAAAAATGAATATAATGCATAAAAAGACGGCTTGAACACCTTGTAAAATATAATTCTTTCTCCGTCCTTTCTCCGTCTTTTCTCCGTAATTGGTATTATGATGTACAAGAAGTGTATATTCTGCGCATTGTTTGCATATTTACATTTTTTTTTGTAATTTTGCACGTGAATAGACAATCTGCCATGCGTAATACACGTTTCTCTAATCTACGGGGTCGCCTGGCGGCGATGATGACCGTATTGCTGTGCGCTTTTCCGGTGTTTGCCGAATGGGTGCCGTTGGTGCGTACGTTTACGCCCGACGACTATGTGGCGGGCACGCAGAACTGGGCATTGCTGCAGCAGCGGAACGGCTGGATCTATGCGGCAAACAACTACGGAATGCTGGAGTATGACGGCAGCCGATGGAAACTGTACGGCATAGGCAACGGAACGGTGGTGCGTGCCATAGCCACGGACATGGCGGGGACTGTCTATGCGGGCGGAACGGACGAGTTTGGCGTGTTCCGCCCAAATGCGTACGGCACGCAAGAGTACCATTCTCTCGTAGAGAATATACCGGTACGCTATCGGCATTTCGGAGAAGTGTGGAAGATTTTTTGGCGTGAGGGGCGGCTCTATGTGCAGACCCGCAACTACATCTTTCTCTTCTCAGAGGATAACCGCGTGGAGGTGATAGACCCGGGCGACGTGATACGCACATCGTTGCTGTCGGGCGATGAGTTCTTTGTGGCAACGGCGCGTGATGTCTATGTGTTGAGTGCGAATCGTCTGCACGCCTTGCGCGGTTCGGAAGCCTTGCGGGGCTCGGTGGTGTGCGCCCTGTTGCCGTATTCGGACAACGGAGTGATGATAGCCACCGATTTCAAGGGCGTGTATCTGTACGATGGCGAGACGGTGCGGCGTTTCCATACTGCAGCGGACAAATACATCATTGACAACCAGTTATATACCATGGCGGTTAATGAGCGGTATATGGCATTCGGGACGGTCAGGAACGGCGTTGTGCTGACTGACCTGAAAGGGCAATCGCCGCAGTATCTGACCCGCGAGAACGGACTGCAAAACAACACGGTATTGAGTCTGCTCTTTGACAGGCAGGGTAATCTGTGGGTGGGCTTGGACAAAGGTATCGACTGTGTGCAACTGATGCTGCCCATAGAACGGCTGAACAATACCCAGGTGGATTACGGTTCGGGCTACGCCGCCTGCGAATACGGCGGTGCGCTGTATCTCGGTACCAACCAAGGGCTGTATTGCCTGCGCAACGGACGGCTGATTCTTGTGGAAGGTTCGCTGGGGCAGGTATGGAGCGTCTCGGAATGGAGCGGCAGACTGCTTTGCTGCCACAACCGCGGTTTGTTTGAAGTGCGGGGAAATCGCTTTCTGCCGATAGAGACCGCCGACGGGGTGTGGAGCGTGAAAGCAATGCACAATGCACAATGCACAATGCACAATGGGCAATGTGCCATTGTGGGAACGTATGTCGGTTTCGGCGTGCTGCAACAGACCTCCACCGGCTGGAAAATCAGGCATCTGAATGGTTTTGCGGAGACGGCTCTCTACTACGAGTTGGACGCACAGGGGCATATATGGACGCTTACATCGCGCGGGGTGGAGCGTATGGAGATTGCCGAAGACGGCAGCGGCTTGCGATGCGAGGTGGTGCTGCCGCACCCTGCGGCAAGGCAGACCTACTCGCTCTCGCGTGTGGGCGAAGAGATATACGTGTCGGGCGATACGTATCTGGGTATAGTGGGGACGGACGGCGTTTTGCGGGAGAGCCGGGCAGCGGATGCACACCTGCCGAAAACCGCACGTTATCCGTTAGTTCGCAAAGACGCAAAGGACAATCTGTGGCTGTACAGCAATGACAAATTGCTGGTATGTGTCTATGATACGGCACGGCAGACCTACACCGAACCGGCAGAGATAATGCCGGTGGGCAAGTTTGTAATAGGCGGTTTTGCCAATATGGCTTTCTTGCCGTCAGGCGAGGCGGTAATAGGCGGAATCAGCGGTTTCAACAAGATAGATCTGTCGGCTCGGCGACCGGCGGCAGCGGCGGACAACACACTCTATATCCGCTCCGTGTGCACCAGCAGTCCGACCATAGAGAAGGTGTATGGCGAGTCGTACCCGCAGCAGACGGGCGAGGTGGCATTGCCGTCCAATGTATATTCGCTTCGTGTGGAATACAGCGGGAGTAGCAACGCCACAGACGCTGCGCTGTTTGAGACCCGCCTGTGGCCTGCAGAGAAAGAGTTTACGGCTCCTACGGCTGCCGTTTACCGTGATTTTACCGCTTTGCGGGCGGGCGACTACCGGCTGGATATACGTATGCTGACCCCGCAGGGAGTGGTGGAACGGGGCCTGTTTATCTCGGTGGCACGCCCGTGGTACCTGACGGCGTGGGCAATCGTGCTGTATGCTATGGCGGGCGGGCTGCTGGCGGCTTATACCGTATGGCGTGTAAGGAGACGGATACGGCTCAACCGTGAGCGGATAGAGGCAAAAGCCAATCAACAATTGCATGAGCAGGAGTTGCAAATCCTGAAATTAGAGAACGAAAAGGCACAGTTCGACCTGCGGCAGAAGAGCCAGGAATTGAGCAATATGATACTCTCGGAAAACAACCGCAAAGAATGGACAGATGCCGTAGTGCGCGATGTACACCGCGCGGTGGACCTGCTCAATGCGGAGCGCACAGACGATGCCAAACTGCGTATGCAAACGCTCTTGCAACGCCTGCAAAACAATACGGGGACATCGGTTGACTGGAAACGGTTTGAGGATAATTTCGACATCGTTAATGACCAGTTTATCCGTCGCCTGAAAACGAAATATCCGTGGATGAACAAGCAGGAACGCCGTCTGTGCGTATATATCAAGATGGGCTTGCAGACAAAGGAGATCGCCCCGCTGCTCAATATGACCACGCGAGGGGTGGAGATGATACGATACCGTTTGCGCCAAAAGATGGAAATAGATTCGGATATAAATTTGAAACAATACTTCAACGAAATGTAACAGCGATGAAAATAGTTTACATACATGGTTTTGCGGGGTCGATACACTCCAATACCGTAGGTGATTTGAACAAGTATTACCCGCAGTTTGAATGGTGCCCGATAGAGGTGAACCACAATGTGGAAGAATCGGTAGGCAAGATCAACCGGTTTATAAAAGAGAACCCTGATGTGAAATGCCTGATAGGCAGTTCATTAGGTGGTTTCTATGTACTTTGTGCCGACTTTGCAGGGCGTAAGTTGGTGGTCAATCCCGTGCTTAACCCGATGTCCTCGCTCAAACAATTTGTAGGAACGAACAAGTATCGTGGGCGGCGCGAGAATGGTGATACCGAATTTAAGTTCACTATGCAGGATCTGTTCCGCTTCAAGAAGTTTACGCCCCACGATACACCGATGACTATCTGTCATTATACGCCCAACGACCAAGTGTTGGGCGACATCAAGCGGGATTATCAGAAATTTTTTGCGCATAGCGAGATGACCTCGGACCTGCAAAACCACTTCATGAATGAGCACTATATCAAGCACAAGTTGGGAGAGGTGTTGTTACCATTGTTAAATGCTGAAGAATGATGAAAAAACGCTTCCGCGTGGCGGAGCATACTTTTGCCATTGAGGCAACAGCAGAGCAATTTGCTCGGTTGGACAATTATGACCCGTTCGAGGTTGCGGACGGCGAACCGCTGTTTGTGTTGCATGTGTCAGATGAAGCATATCGGGAGACCGATGAATATACCAAAGTGTTTGTGGATTCGTCGGATGATGATATGCCGCGTATAGAAGTATATGCCGCAATGGGCAACTGGCGGTTCGATGTGTCGAGACGGAAGAAGGACCTTATTTGCTTTCACTTGTCTGTGGATGCCCGTTTTTCCAACGCTACCTTGTATATAAAGGATACCGATGTGCGTTTCGCTATAGATAATGCGGCTATGTTGCTGTATGCTTTTGCCACGGCGGAACTGAAGACATTGGAGATGCACGCTTCTGTGATTGTCAAAGACGGCTACGGACAACTGTTCCTCGGACATTCGGGCACGGGCAAGTCCACCCACGCACGTTTGTGGCAAGAGGCTTATCCTGATGCGTGGTTGCTTAATGATGATAACCCTGTGGTGCGTGTTATGTCCGATGGGGAGGTACGTGTTTATGGTTCGCCGTGGAGTGGCAAGACACCCTGCTATAAGCAGGCTTTTGCGCCTGTGCGCGGGATAGTCAAACTGTCGCAAGCCCCGCACAATGAGATGACCCGTCTGCGTCTTCCCGAAGCGTATGCTTATATGTTATCGTCGTCCAGCGGACTGAAGATAGTGCCGACAATGATGGATTCGCTTTATAATACCGTTGTGCGGGTGATAACCATCATCCCTGTATTCGGACTGAAATGTTTACAAGACAAAGACGCTGCCGTACTATGCAGAGAAACCCTGAATACAACCGATATGACCTCGCTGTAACCGCCTGCTTGCGTGCGGCAGTGTGGCAAACTCCTTGTGATATAGATACAGCTATTCTGAATGACAACGCTTTTTGGCAGGCGGCTTATCGCCAGAGTTGCGGGCATCTGCTTTCGGTGTGGGCTATCAATCAGGGACTGCCGGTTGCCGATGCTGCTCGGCGGAAAATACAGGTTTTCTCGGTCTATCAGCGTACTGTCCGGCAGAACCGGTTGCTCTGTGACTTGGTTACGCTTTTGCGCCTAAACGGCATAGAGACGGTACTGCTCAAAGGGTACGGGCTTTCGTTGCTCTATCCCAAAACCGAAATGCGGGAGTATGGCGACATTGACCTGTATGTCGGTGAAGAAAACTACGACAGGACGGTTGCTCTTATTCGCAAAACCTACCCGCAAACATACTGGTTCTCGGAGGAACATATCAGTCATCATTTCCTGATGCAGTTGGACGAGAACTGCGACTTAGTGGCGGAGTTTCACAATATGGCAATGGACTTGCCTGGTATGAAAAGGGCAGAGCAGGCGTTTACGGTGTTCACGCTGCGCGAGTTGCAGTCGGTACGAACTATCTCGCTGGATGGCATTGATATAGCTGTTCCGAGTGTTCGGTTTAATGCCGTGTATGTTTTTATTCATGCTTGGCACCATTTTTCTGGCAATGGGGTGGGGGTGCGCCAGTTGGCAGACTGGATGTTGTGTTTGCATGAGTTGGCGCAGACGCTTTCTGCAGAAGAGAAACAAGCCTATGCACATGATTTGGAACGTTTGTTGCGGCGAATGTCTATGCTCCAAATTTGGCAGACTTTCGGTTGTGTGATAGTGCGTCATCTTGGTTTGCCGAAGGAGGAGTTCCTGCTCTATAACGCTTCGCAGGAGCGGCGGGGGGAGCGGCTATATCGGCAACTCTTGCACGACGGGCACGGCTATCGTTTGGCGAACAAAGAGAAAGAGGCTACCATTCATTCATTCCCGTTCCATCGTCCGGAAAAGAACCGCATAGCGCAGGTGCTGTTCACCTTGGTGCGCATACCTTACGACACGTTCCAGTTGGCAAAGATATTTCCGCACCTGGCAATAAGGCAGTTTTTTGGCAAAATCCGTTTTGGGGTTCTCAAAGTACTAAAAAAGACCGCCTCTGTATAGAAGTGGTCTTTTTTTTCTTGCTGTTCTGAGGTAAAGGAGTTGATTCTCTTAGTTCTTATTTTTTCTCGTACTACTGGGTGGCGTCGCAAAAGCCGAACTGCTTATTCAGGGAATTCCATCAGGTAGGCCTTGATAAACCCGTCGATATCGCCGTCCATTACGGCGTTCACATTAGAGGTTTGGTAGTTGGTGCGGTGGTCTTTTACGCGGCGGTCGTCGAATACATACGAGCGTATCTGGCTGCCCCATTCGATTTTCTTCTTGCCTGCTTCTACCTTAGCTGCGGCTTGACGGCGTTTCTCCAACTCTAATTCGTACAATTGGCTGCGCAGGTGGCGCAAAGCGTTTTCGCGATTCTTGGGTTGGTCGCGCGTTTCGGTGTTCTCAATCACTATTTCGTCTGGTTGGTTGGTTAGCGGATTGACGAACTTATAGTGTAAACGCACACCCGACTCCACCTTGTTCACATTCTGACCACCGGCACCCGATGAACGGAATGTGTCCCAACTGATACCTGCCGGATCGACATTAATCTCGATTGAATCATCAATTAGCGGTACCACAAACACCGATGCAAATGAGGTCATGCGTTTGCCTTGTGCATTGTACGGACTCACACGCACGAGACGATGTACGCCGTTCTCGCTCTTGAGATAGCCATAAGCCATATCCCCCTCTACATTAAATGTAACGGTCTTGATACCCGCCTCATCGCCTTCTTGTAGGTTGGTGATGGTTACTTTGTAGTTATGTTTTTCGCAATACCGTTGATACATACGCATCAATTGCTCTGCCCAGTCTTGTGCCTCTGTACCACCTGCGCCCGCAACAATCTTTAGTACGGCAGGCATTTGGTCTTCCTCGTGCGAAAGCATATTTTTCATCTCAAGGTCTTCCACTTCTTGTACGGCGTGTGCATAGGCTGTGTCCACCTCTTCTTCGGTAACGAGTTCCTCTTTGTAGTACTCGAATGCCAACTGCAATTCTTCTACCGCACTGCGCACGCCTTCGTACCCTTCAATCCAACTCTTGATACTTTTTACCTTGCGCATCTGTGTTTCTGCAGCCTTCGCATCATCCCAAAAACCGGGGGCTTGCGTATGTAGTTCTTCTTCTTCCAGCTGAATACGTTTCTCGTCAATGGCGAGATACTGTTTCAGTTTCTCCGCCCTGCTCTGAATGTCTTTTAATTGCTCTATCGTTATCATTGTAAAACTATTTGTCTGAATGTGTGTGCTTTACTATGCGTAAAAATCGTGCAAAGGTACACTTTTTTTTGCACATATAAAAATTTTGTTGTACTTTTGTCGCGTAAATATAACTCTGCCGCTTAGGCACAACGTACCGCGCCGAAAGGCGTACTATCTTTATGGAAAACGAACAACAAACAGCCGCTCAGGAACCCCGGGTAGAGGTTCAGCAGGAAGAAAAACAGGAGACAGCACAGCAGACTCCGCAAGAAACCAAACAACAACTCGTTGCAGCACTTAAGACTCTGCTGGAGCAGAACGTATCGGAAGTGAAAGATCGTGTAGAAATGCTCAAAACGCAGTTCTACCGTGAGTATCACCAGGAGTTGGAAGCCGCCAAGAAGGCTGCCGAAGAGGCTGCTGCCGCTGCAGGCGAGACCCTCGAAATGTGGCAACCGGCTGTAGATGAGGCTGAATTGCAATTCCGCGAGTTGCTTAATCAATATAAGCAGAAAAAAGCCGAGGCTACCGCTAAAGCCGAGGCGGAAATGCAGCAAAACCTGCTCCGAAAACGCAATATCCTCGACCAAATGAAGGAGATGGCACAGGCCGAGACGGCTGATGTAGCGGACAATGTTAAGAAAATGCGCGACTTGCGCACCGAGTGGAAAGCTATCGGTGCTGTCCCGCCGCAAAATGTGCAGGAGTTAAGCAAACTCTACCAGCAGTACCAAGAGCAATTCTATGATTTGGTCAAGATTAACATCGAGTTGCGTGACCTTGATTTCAAGAAGAACCTTGAAGCAAAAACCCTTCTCTGCGAAGCGGCTGAGAAACTGCAGGAGAACCCGAATATTGTAGAAGCAAGTCGTGCTTTGCAACAACTTCACGAGGAGTGGGCTGAGATTGGACCTGTTGCTCGCGAACTGCGCGAAGACCTTTGGAATCGCTTCAAGGAGGCTTCTACCGTTATCAATAAGAAACATCAGGCGTATTTCGATGAACTCCATGCCAAAGAGGCAGAGAACCTCGAGAAAAAACAGGCACTTATTGCCCGCTTGCATGAGATAGACTACTCTGGTTTTAAGAGCAATCGCCAATGGGAGGATGCCACCGAGCAGATACAAACCATTCAGAACGAGTGGCGTACCATCGGTTTCGCGCCCAAAAAACAGAACCAAGTCATCTACGAGGAGTATCGCGCCCTTTGTGATGCATTCTTCAAAGCTAAAACCGCTTTCTATAAGGAACTGCGCGAGGGATTGAACGAGAACCTTCGTAAAAAACGCGAACTCATCGAAAAAGCCGAGCAACTCAAGAGCAGCACTGATTGGAAAGTCACTGCAGATGCGATGATCGCTCTCCAAAACGAGTGGAAAAAGGTGGGGCCCGTGGCACGCAAGTACTCTGACGAACTCTGGAAAAAATTCTCCGACACTTGTGACGAGTTTTTCAATGCCAAACGCGAAGCCAACAAGGGCGCACGTGAGGCATATCTGCAGAAGAAAGAGGCCGCTAAGGCACAGTTTACCAAGCGGGTAGAGGAAATGACCGACCGCCAAAAACTCACTCGTATGTATGCTAATCTCCAGCAGGAAATCAAAACTGCCGAGAACAACATTCTATTCTTTACGGGCAAGACCAAAACAGCCAACAAGTTGGTGGACGATATGCAGAAAAAGATTGATACTCTCAAATTACAGCTCAAAGAGTTGGAGGAGAAAATCAATAAGATGGAGGACTAACCCTGAATGGCATCCGAACTGATTAAATATCAAGATGTGGAGATACATCAGGCGGAGCAGATTGTGCTGACTGACGTCAATCTTACCGTGCAAGCAGGTGAATTTATCTATTTGCTCGGTAAGGTCGGCAGCGGCAAGTCTAGCCTGATGAAAACGCTCTATGGTGCTTTGCCTGTGGCGGCAGGTTCTGCCGAAGTTCTCGGACAGGATATGCAGAAGATTCGCCGTCGTCAACTTCCTTATCTCCGTCGCCGTCTCGGTATAGTCTTCCAAGACTATAAACTGCTGACGGACAGGAGTGTGGAGGATAACCTCCTCTTCGTGTTGAAAGCCACGGGGTGGAAAGATAAGACCTTGATGCGCAACCATGTGCAGGAGGTTTTGGAGCAGGTCGGTATGGAGAAAAAAGCCTACAAACGTCCGCACCAATTGTCGGGAGGCGAGCAGCAGCGGGTGGTCATCGCTCGCGCCTTGCTCAATACGCCGGAGATTATTTTGGCAGACGAGCCGACAGGCAACCTCGACCCCGAAACAGGCAACGAGATTATGGAACTGCTCCATGGTATCAGTCGGGCGGGTATCACCGTTCTTGTCTCTACCCACAACACTCTTTGGCCGGAGCGTTATCCCGGTCGCCGCTTGGAGTTCCGCGACGGACATATCACCGAGTTGTAAAAAGTGTACGATTATTAAGATTTCATTGAGCATTGTGCATCATACATCGCCCATTGAAAAGTAAGGTGGATGGTTATAGGATAGTTATAGGATAGTAGGTGCTTGCCACTCTCTCAAAAATGTACGATTATTAAGATTATGTCTCTTAAACGTTCCCTTTTTCTCATCTGTGCAACCTTCTGTTTGGTGGGGTGTAATTATCAATTATATGCACCCATTGTTGAGGTAAAACCGGCTATTGCCAAGTATAGATACGCCTATATTATTCCGACTGGTTCTGTAACTTCTGGTCTCTCTTCTGAAGGGGAC
>OQVT01001177.1_pt1 | contig 16275 bp, 14 predicted proteins | sample 1691561 | NCBI WGS metagenome assembly OQVT01 (sample SAMN03418260, study PRJEB22391) | human gut metagenome | biome: human-gut; feature: organic feature; material: feces | host: Homo sapiens | place: Tanzania | collected 2013-01 | reverse complement strand
ACGGCCATTTTTAATCTGCATGGCAGCACCGCAGAATCTCTTCGGAAAGAAAGTGGCTGATATAACTGGAAACCCCTTTTATATCTAAAGAATTCATATATTCCTGACGGGTTAATCCTTCTGTTTCTTCCCTTCCTTCTTCCACTAACTCATCCATCGAGACAGAAACTTCCCTTCCTTCCCTGTCCGGCTTTCCGGCAGGCTCTTTGCAGTCTGCATCTTCTGTTTCTATTTCTGATACCATATCTCTTTGTTCTTCCCTCCTTTCTACAGGCTCTGGCTCTTCTTTTTCTTCTTTTGTCAATCTGGTGTCCGCCAGGTGCACCGTCACATTTTCTTCCAGAATCGCCGGCAGTGTTTTTCCGTCCGGGCGGCGCATATCTTCTGAAATATCCTGCAGAAAGTCCCGATACGGATCCCGCAGACGCCTTCCCGTCTCCCAGAATGCGTCCGGCAGCGGAGAACCCGCTGTCACAATCTCACTTCGCAGATACTGAATCATTTTCTGCAGTGTTTCCAGATCTTTTATGTGGGCCGTCAGTCCCGAACTTTTTGCAAAGCCGATCCCGGCGCAGGTAAATGCTGCTGCCAGCAAAACTGCAAGTCGCATCACAGAAACACCTCCCTTCGGTACAGCGTAGTGCCTCTTCCATCGAAAATAGCCTGTACGCTTCCGGCACGCGGCTTCGCATCCAGCACGATGTAACGCTCGAAAACGTGTGCTTCCACCAGACGGTTCAGAAGCGGTTTCTGTTTCATGTCTTCCATGGAATTTCCATGCACGGTCGCGAGCAGCTTGCACCCACAGTTGACAACCGACTCAATCGCACGGATATCCTCACCCGTTCCGATTTCATCGACTGCAACCACATCCGGCGACATCGATCGGATCAGCATCATCATGCCTTCCGCTTTCGGACAGCAATCGAGTACGTCGGTGCGGATACCGACATCATTCTGTGCAACGCCGAGATAACAGCCTGCAATTTCGCTCCGTTCATCTACCACACCGACTGTCAGCCCCGGATACGTTGACTCGCCATCCGAAATCTGACGTATGATATCACGCAGCATCGTTGTTTTGCCGCAGCCGGGCGCAGAGACAATCAGCGTATGCAGAAAACGACCGTCCTCCCGAAGATACGGCATCACACAATCTGCACAGCCCTTTTTCTCATGGGCAATCCGCACATTGATGCAGGAAATATGGCTGATCCCTTTTACCTTTTCCCCCTCCATGACCGTCTTTCCCGCAATGCCGATGCGATGGCCTCCCTCCACAGTCAGGAACCCCTGGCGCAGTTCGTCCTCGTAGGCGTAAAGGGAAAAGCTTCCTATGTAGTCCATCGTATCGCGGATATCTTCCTGCGAAACGGGATAACCTTTCTCCCACTCTCCGGTCAGCTCTCCATCCGGAGTCAGAAAATATTCCCTGTCTTTTGCTACTACCAGAAGCGGTGCTCCAGTCCTCAGACGGATTTCCTGCAGATCCTCTGCTTCCAGCTTCGTGTTTTTCAAAATTTTTCTTATATTTACAGAAAACAGGCGCAAAAGTTCCCTCTGCTCCTGTTTTTTCTCTGGTGTTATATTCTCTTTTGATCTTCCTGTCCTTCTCATCTTCACCACCTCTTATCGTTATATATATATGAGATAACAGGACAGGATATACCTGTTTTCCCGGCTCTTCTGGATCATTTCTGCCGGGTTTCATGTGGCGTTTTCCGGCTCTTCTGTGATCTTCAGTCTCACCGTCAAAGGCTCTGCTGCCCATATCGCTCCCTCATAGCCTTTTAGCTGGTCAAAATGCGTACAGAATCCTTCTTTTTTTTCCGTTCCAAGAGCTCCGGAAAGACCGGTTCCCTTCCACTTGCCATAGCTCTCTTCCTCCGTCCAGATTCGGAAAAATAATGTTTCCGCATCGACAGCTGATGCAAGGCGTTTCTGCTCTCTGACTGAAAAATACCGTTTCGCCATACCTTCCCACTGCACGCGGCGGTGCTGTTGAAGATCCAGCCCAAGCGGGATTTTTGCAAATGCACAGGCGGCGTATGTTCCGGAATGAGAAATGTTAAAAAAAATCTGCAGATACCCCGGAAGATACGGCTTGCCGTGTGCATTCCGTTCGATCCTGATCTCCCTGGCATCCAGACCGTACAGCTCCTGTATTCCTGCCCGGAACAGCTCCCATCCACACTTGGACAGTTTTTTTTCCATCTCTTTTTTTCCACCCTCCGGCGGTACGATTTTTTTCAGATAAACCACAACGTTCTGCATCACACATCTCCCTTCCCCCTTTCGAAACACGCTTTGCAAGTTCCTGCGGGGTATCGCGGCAGTTGCCAGGGTCTCGTGCCAACACGTACCTTGGCTGGTTTCCCGTGTAAAAAGACCGGGAAGCCTTTTTTTGACTCCCCGGTCTTTGAAAATTTCGTTTTCTTACTTATGCGTTTTTACCGCAGCAATATTTGTATTTCTTTCCGCTTCCGCACGGGCATGGATCGTTTCTTCCGATTTTTTTGCCTTTGATCACGGTACCGGATTTTTTCTGATCCATGTAGAGCGTTTTCTTCTGCTCTTCGGTAAAGATCTCATCCCACATTGGCAGATTGTACAGCCAGTCTGCTTTTGCATCTACCATGTTTTTATACAGGAGTTCTTTATCGTAAGCCAGTGTAACAACGGTATCCTCTTCCATTTCCTCGATCGGATTCGGAATCACAAGACTGTCATTGATTCCATCCAGGAAACCAACCATGGTCATAACGTCCACGTTATATTTCTCTGCCAGCTCTTTTACGGTTCCTTTTACAACTTCATCCGGGTTGGAAAGAAGCTGCTCGTAAATATTTTTCTCAATCAGGAAATAATTGGTCCAGAATTTCTGGAGCTCTCTTTTGTCTGCTTCCTGATTATAAGCGATCTCACGCCAATTCTGTAATAAACTCATTGTATTATCCATCCTTTATCTGTTTCTGGGCGCAGGTTTTGCGCCTTCCCTAGCGGAATTTCCGTTTTGCAACACGCTTTAGTATATCGGAAAGTCCGCAGAAAATCAACCTTTTTCTTCTTCCTGTACCAGGATCGGAATTCTGGTGTCTCCAAGCGGAATTCCTCTGTGTTCCACCGATGTAGAGAACACGATCTGTGTCTTCGTTCTTCCGAAATGCTGAAGCTGGCCAATGAACTGATCCAGCTCTGCTGTCGTGTGGAAAACCACCTCCATCAGCATCGAATAATCGCCGGTCACGCAGTTGCACTCGATCACGTTCGGGCAGTCGATGATATACGGATAAAATTCCTTTTTCCGCACCGGCTCAACCTCCAGATTAATGAATGCTTTGATCCGATAGTCGAAAACCTCCGGGTTCACACTCGCGCGGTAGCCGGTGATCACCCCGTCCTTTTCCAGTCGGTCGATTCTCGCCGAAACCGTCGGCGAAGTAAGACTTACCTTATCTGCAATACTTTTCAGCGGAAGCCTTGCATCTTCCTGCAGCAGTTCCACGATTTTCCGGTCTGCTGTATCCAATTCACGTTTCATTCCCTCTGCTACTTGAAACATATATATAATATATGCCAGATGATTTGCTATCATCTCACGATGTATAGTTACTGCTTCGTTATGTATGTTTTTGTGGCTATTTCTAGCACACTACTCACAGTTCTCTACATTCCACAGTCGTAAATTCCCGACTAGCCATCGGTACATACCTGTATTTCCATTATGTGTTTCATACAGGTTCTTTCATCTTAATAGCTTTCCTTTCTAAATAATAGCATTAACTTTGCCACTTGGTTTTCGTGGACTTATAATCACTTTTTATTACTTACATAATTCTTTCTCTTCTGGCAACAGTCTTTTTACCACTGTATTTTCCACTCGATGTTCCTTGACCCGCATAACTTTAATCCATAAATCATCTGTTTTAAGTTCAAATTGACTTCCATCATCCGGTACTGCACCAAGTTCACCAAAAATATAGCCGCCAAATGTCTCATATTCCTCTATCGGAAGTGTAACATTAAGTTCTTCTGCCACATCATCCAATGAAGCATTTCCCATGATTTTCCAGGTATCTGTGGAAATCAGCTCAATTTCCGATGGCTGCCCGATCTCCGTCTCATCATTCAAGTCCCCGACAAGCTGCTCGATCAGGTTACGCACGGTGATAATTCCATCCATGCCGCCGTACTCATCCAGAACCACGGCAAAATAGTTGCCGGTCTTTTTCATGTTCTGGAACAGCGTGGCAGCCTTGATGTTTTCAGGAACAAAATAAGGCTGTTTGATCGCTTCCTTCATGACATGATCGCGATCCTTGGTTCGAAGCCGGAAATAATCCTTGGCGTCCAGAACGCCGATGATATCATCCACATTTTCACCACAGACCGGGTAATAAGAATGGCGGCTTTCATGGATCAGCTGCTCCCACTCCTCCATCGAGTCTTCCAGCCACAGAAGATCTACATCAGTTCTGTGGACGCAGATTTCATCAATGGTCAGATCATCGAACTCAAATACGTTCTGAATCATATCTTTTTCTTCATTGTCGATCGCGCCTTTTTCGCTACCGGCATCTACCATCATTCGGATTTCTTCCTCCGTCACCTGATCGTCGTCCTCATCCGGATCGATCCCCAGAAGGCGCAGGATACCGTTTGTCGATGCAGTCAGCAGCCACACAAGCGGTGCAAACACTTTCGAAGCACCGCTTACAAGACCGGAAATCCCGAGCGCAATCTGCTCAGCCTTCTGCATTGCAATCCTTTTCGGCACCAGTTCGCCAAAGATCAGGGTGATATAAGATAAAAGCAGCGTAATCAGCACAACGGCAATCGCATCCAGTGTCTTTTCCGGAATCTTCATACCCGCGTCCACAAGAGCGGAAACGATTCGATCCGAAAAATTTTCTGCTGCAAAGGCACTTCCGAGAAAACCGGACAGAGTGATGACCACCTGTATCGTTGCAAGAAAACGGGATGGCTGTTCCGTCAGATGAAACAGCTTCGCCGCTCTTTTGTTTCCCTCCTGTGCCATTTTTTCCAGTTTAGCGTCGTTGCAGGAGACCACAGCGATCTCCGCGCAGGCAAATACCGCATTGACCGCTATCAATACGACCTGCAAAAGAATACTGCCGACTATGTCACTGTCCAAACGTTTCAAACCTCCTCAATATTATTTATGCGTTTTTCAAAAATGCCACATAGGCCTTCTTGGCCTCGTAAACATCTGCTTTGCTGGTTACTTCCCATGGAGCATGCATGCTGAGAACCGGTACACCGGAGTCAATCACTTCCATACCGTACAGAGACATGATGTAGGCGATGGTTCCGCCGCCTCCGACATCAACTTTACCAAGCTCTGCTGTCTGCCAATTTACTTTTGCATCATCAAAGATAGCGCGAAGAGCTCCGACGTACTCTGCATTGGCATCGTTTGAGCCGCTCTTTCCGCCTGCTCCTGTAAATTTGTTAATTACGATACCTTTTCCGAAGAATGCAGCGTTTTTCTTCTCAAATGCTGCTGCATACAACGGATCAAACGCTGCACTTACATCAGAAGAAAGCATTCTGGAAGAAGCCAGACATCTCCGAAGTGCAAGCTCCGTTCCCTCACCTGCAAGTGCAAGCAGCTCTGCTATGGTGTTTTCGAAGAAATGAGACTGCATGCCGGTTGCTCCGACACTTCCGATCTCCTCTTTGTCTACGAGCAGGCAGCAGGATGTCTTCTCCGGTGCTTCCACCTCGAGCATTGCGACAAGAGAAGTGTATGCGCATACACGGTCATCCTGGCCGTATGCAAGAATCATGCTGGCATCCATACCAAGCTCACGCGCTTTTCCTGCCGGTACAATTTCAAGCTCTGCGGAGAGGAAATCCTCTTCTTCGATGCCATACTTGTCGTTTAAGAGCTTTAAGGTCATGGCTTTCACTGCATCTTTCTCTGTTCCTTCCAGCGGCTGGCTTCCGATCAGAAGATCGAGGTTCTCGCCCTCTACTACCGTACTTGCCGGTTTGGTCTGCTGCTCTCTGGAAAGGTGAATCAAAAGATCTGTCACACAGAATACCGGATCGTTATCATCCTCGCCGATGACTACATCCACTACTTCGCCGTCCTTCTTGGCTACAACACCGTGGATTGCAAGCGGAAGTGTTACCCACTGCCATTTTTTGATGCCACCGTAATAATGGGTATCAAGATATGTAAATCCGTTGTCCTCATACAGTGGATTCTGTTTTACGTCAAGACGCGGAGAATCGATGTGCGCACCGAGAATATTCATACCCTCTGTCAGAGGCTTTGTTCCGATCTGGAACAGGGCAATGGCCTTCTTCATGCATACAGCATAAACCTTGTCACCCGGTTTTAACGCACGATTTTCTTTTACATAGGTGTCGAGGCTTACGTATCCGGCCTCTTCTGCCTGACGTACACTTTCCTTTACACACTCACGCTCCGTTTTTCCGTGATCCAGGAATGCGCGGTAGCCGGCGTTTAATTTTTCCAGCTTTTTCATATCTTTTTTCTTGTACTCATTCCATGCTGTTTTTCGTTCCATAGCTTTTCTCTCTTTCTGTTTTCTTTCTATGATCCGTTCGTATTTTTTTGCTCCGGTCATAATTGCGATCTCTTTCATTATAATCTGTTTTGATGGGAAAAACAAGGACTTTCGGCTGTTAGAAAAAAGCCCCACAGCGAACCGTTTTTTCGGTTGCAGCGGGGCTTTTAAGGGGAGGATAAGTATTTCCTTATTTTTCTTTTGTATCATCGAACAGGGGAATTTCGATGACACTGTTATTCTCCCCTGAATGTTCACTTTTATACATTTCTTGTAATTATTTTTTGATCAACAGCAGAAAAATCCTCTTCCGCCGCAGCAACAGCAATTGCAGATGGCATTGATTGCCATACATTCACAGCACCATTTTCCGAGATCACCTGCACTTCTCTCGTAGCCGTAGCCGCTTCCCATGTCGGAATACCACTGACCCCCACCCCGGAGCTGGCTTAAAAGCTGCTGATACTGCATATTCTGCGGTTCTAATTTCACTGCCATCTCAGCATCCTGTACGGCATTGATGTTGTTTCCGAGACGCGAATTGGCAATCGCATGCAGAAAGTACCATGTTCCGCTGCGATCCGGGATATCATTTAAAACGTTCATCGCTTCGCTGAAATGACCGCTGTTGATATAATTAGCAGCCGCCTGCAGCCGCATCTCCTGCTCCGAACTTCCGTAATCGCTCCGCGCAGAGCCGTTGCCATACGCCCCTCCGAACGGATCAAAGCCACCAAACGGGCCATAACCGCCGTAACTTCCTCCACCATACGATGAACCGCCACTCTGATATGCAGTTCCGTGTTCGCGTTCATCCATGATCTGTTTGTATGCCTGCTGCACCTGTTTGAACTTTTCTTCTGCTTCCGCTTTCTTCGGATTATTGATATTGGCATCCGGATGGTACATCCGGCTGAGCTTTCGGTACGCTTTTTTAATTTCCTCATCGGAAGCTCCGCGGGACACGCCCAACACCTCATATGGATCTGTCATCAGTCTTTATTTCTCCTCTTTTTGGCGCTCTTTCGCGCTTTTTCGCATTTCATATTTTTCCCAGACACCAGCATACAATATATTTCGCAGAATGTCTACATTTTCCAGGATCGGAAGTTTTTCGAACGCGCGCGACGCTTCCGCCGTCATCATCATCAGGATTTTTTCTGCTTTTTCTTCGAACTCCGGCTGGTCTGAAATGGTAAGGAACGGATTGTAATTTCCGCTTTTTTTATCTTTTTCCACATCGTCAAGCGCATCCATCAGATATATGAATTTTCCGATATAAAATCCCACCTGACGAAGGTCATCACTCCAGATGTCCTCCTCCGGACTATAGATTTCTGCCATCACTTCACCGGTATAGCCCGCCGCAAGGTCGAGGTCCGGATTGTTTTCTTTCTCGCAACGATGCAGCTTTTCGAGATAGTCCTGCACCGCTTTTGTCTGACGCGGATAAGATGTTTCCATGCGCGTCACGGATTTTTTCAGTGCCTTGGCCGCCGCAAGCGCCGCGTAGTTTTTTTCATCCTCCCAATCATCCATCAGGTTGTAATAGGCGAGCAGCACATTCATGTCAGCGCAGTATCTGGTATACTGGTTCCGCAGACATCTATGTTTTTTTCCCGGATGAAGAAAGCAGTAATGCTCCTCTTTTACAGTTTCACACTCATAAAGCCCGGTCAGCAGGATGGAAAGAAATGTCATGTCAAATGTCAGCGTTGCCTGCCCTGCTTTTCCGCAGGACTCTTTGATATCCTGGCACAGGCCGCAGTAATACGCCTGATATTTGTTGTAATCTTTGACCTTTAAATCATCCTTTCTGATGTTCACATAACCAAACATGAATCGCGCCACTCCTTTTTATCAGGTGTTTTTGATGAATTTTGTTCCGCATTTCGGGCAGCGGATCTCGATATGGCCTTTTCCTTTCGGCACCCGCACCTGCTGACGACAGGACGGGCAGCGGAAATAACAGTGCTCCTTGTCCTTAAATGCACGGGTTCCGCCGCGGAAAAATCCAACAAAGCGATTTTTTAATTCCAGAAATTTCTGGTTTTCCGCATACCGTTTGGAATGGTTCCTGGACATGATGCGCACATCCGTCCAGACGATCAGGACGAGTGCCAGGGTGTAGATAAGGGAGCTCCGTACAACTGCCCCGAAAATCATCATGGCAACTGCCGCCCACATCATAAAATTGCCCAGCTGATCGATGCCATAGCGGCCGTACATCAGTCGGGAGAGTTTTTCTTTCAGTTTATCCATAACTGCTCTCGTTTCTCCTTTTTCAAAGTATATGCCACTACTCTATCCCTTTTGAAGAAAAAAAGCAATCGAATACGCCATTAATTTTTTCTAAAGAATGATTAAAAATTTTCCCGCAAGCTTTGCTTGCGTCGGATTTCCAACCTTTTGACACTGCGATCTTAAAAATTACAGTAGATGTTTCTTTTCAACTGTGCTACACTTGATTATGTTTCTTTTATATTTTGGTATCTGTTCGGAACCTCATTTCGCATGGCTTTGAATAGTTCCATCTTCTATTTTCACTGAAAGATCGGAGATTTTTATGAAACGTTTCAAACAGATCGGCGCCATCCTTGCCATCCTCGTCCTGATCGGATTCGGACTCGGCGCCATGATTTTTGCCTTTCTTGACACCCCCTTTGCGCATAAAGCGCTCACAATCTGCCTCTACTGCGCAATTACCGTACCGGTATTCATCTATGCCATGATGTTGGTTGCAAAGGTTTTGTCCCGCCGTGGAAAAGACAACACTTCAGACAAGGAGGAAATCCATCATGATTGATACTGTTATCTTTGATGTGGGCCGCGTGCTCGTGAACTGGGACTACATATCCTACCTGAACCGTTTTGCCTTCGGCCCCGAAAAGACAAAGAAAATCGCCGCGGCAACCTTCGAAAGCCCTTACTGGCGCCAGTTCGACCGCGGAACGATTACACCTGCGGAGCTTGTAGAAGGTTTCTGCTCACTCGCACCGGAATACACAGCAGAAATCAAAGAGGTGTTCGCCCACTGCGAAGAAACCATCACTTCGCTGCCATACGCAGAACCCTGGATACGCTCTTTAAAGGAAAAAGGCTACCGTCTCTACATTCTCTCCAATTACTCCGGCAACCTCTTTGAGCGGACCAGGGAGAAAATGACCTTTCTCCCCTACATGGACGGAACCCTCTTCTCCTACACCTGTCACCTGGTCAAACCGGAGCCCGAGATCTATCAGTACCTGATCCGAAAATTCTCCCTCATACCGGATCACTGCGTATTTCTTGACGATACAAAAGAAAACATCGAAGCCGCCAAACGGGCAGGAATTCATGGAATTCATTTTACCGGCTATAAAGATGGTGTGGAGCAATTGAAAAAACTTGGCATTTAGTCAAAGCGGATATTCGCAATCTGCTTCGCTACTTGCTTGATTCGGTTAAAAAAGCCCCGGAGTTTCGATCTCCGGGGCTTTTGGTGTATCCATCACACTATTTTATTTTTCTTACGCCTTCGCCGCCTCTTCCATCAGCCGCAGCATCAGCCCAACACTGCCGACATTGTATCCGGCATATGCGCGTCCGCCGATATTTCCCGGCAGAACAAGGATCAGAAGCGGAAGCTTTTCTGCATCAATTCCCATTTTTTCGGCGATGACCGGTGCATCGTCCGCCGGGTCAAGGTAGAGGGACATGTTGTGGATCGCCGCGCGGGCTTTCCGGAATGTTGCATTTTCCAAATCAGCCTTTGTGCGAAGCACGGCAGCCATAGCAGCGTCTTTTGCATTCCACTTTTCTGCGATCTCGATCAGTTCGTTCAGAACATGTTCTGTCGGCTCCTCGCCGGTTCCGAGAAATGCCAGCAGAATCGGACCGTCTTTTGTGAGATCATTCAACGTACAATCCGTTCCGTCCAGATCCTCCAGCCGGATTTTGGGCAGTTCGATGTGCTCTAACAGCTCGCCCAGCTCTTTTTTCACGGTTTCCAGATAAATCTCTTTTGCTTCTCCCGCCTTCAGCTCAAACACGCGGTATGCCGCATGCTGGTCACCGTTCGGCATACGCATACTTGTAATCAGACGATAGCAGCCCGGCTCCAGGGTCAGAGCCAGTGTTTTGCCATCGAATGCAGTGTCTTCGTAATTCAGCGTCTCAAACACCGTTCCGTTCCACTTTCCGATGGTCCACGTCTGATAGTATTTCCATGTGCTTCCATCCTCCGCATTCAGTGTCAGAACCGCACTTTCCGTTTCCTCCATCAAAACAGCTGCTTCTGTTTCCACACTGTGGAATTCCCCATCACGGTAATACTCCGGCTCCAGTGTCACCGGATTCAGTCTTGCCGCTACATTGAGGCTCCGGCAGATTGCCACGAACAGAATCTTCTGTGCCAGCGGACTTCCCTGTTTCATGGTAAGGACGCCGACCGGCGTTGCCATGATTGTGCCATACTCTTCTTCTGGATGGAAGGTAATATTCTTCTTAAGATAATCCAGGATCCGTTCCGGCTGCTCCGCAAAGCTGTGTTTTGTCTCTTCCTCAAAAAATTCGCGGATCATGCTCCGATACGGCGTCAGCTCCTCGAGGAAAATACGCGGGCAAAGAAGATCCTTCCTGAAAATCTCCTCCGGCAGATCCCCCTGCTCGCAGTCGAGATGATCCTCTAAAACGGATGCCTTCAAGTCCTTCGCATCCTTTAAAGCCAGCGAAAACAGCAGCTTCTTCCGGTTCGGATTTTCATCTTTGGAAAGGAATGCATAAATTTCCCCAAAATTCTCTCCTGACCGACGGAAAATCTCTTCCGCTTCCGGATACGCAGCAGCCTTTTTCTCATCAAAGCATGCTGCGAACCGTGCCTTCCGAAGCCGTTCCGCCTCTGCCATCCGTGCCGCATTGCGCTCCTTCTGCTCCTTCGTGGCAACGACATTCCGTACCGGCACTTCCTTCGGTGCCCGGATTTCCAGCGTCTGCCACGTATCATCCGCTGACGGAACCGCCTCTTCCTGCAGCACCAGTTCCAGCGAATCTTCCTCCTCTATCCTCATCATGGCTTCCGCCCGGCGTATTCCGTCAAATGCCCGTACCCGGATATCGCCAAGGCCAAGTGTCATCCGAACTTCTCCGTCCGCATCCGCAATCATCACTGCAGCCGGGAAAAACTCTGCCATATTCAGGATTTCAACCGCAATATGCGCTCCTGCAGCCGGTTTTCCATTCTCATCCTTCACAAGAATCTTCACCAGCTTCGTTCTGCCATAAAAATCTGTATGGTTAAAGTAGTACAGCGCCCCTTCTTTTCCAAGATACTCCTCGTTACTCTCCTTTACATAATCCGAGAAGTTCCGCGTATGAATCAGAATTGCCCGATTCGCCGGACCGGAGAACCAGCCGGTATCCAGCACTTCTTCCGGCTCACAGGCGCCAAGGAAATGCCACTCGCCGTCCACAAACACCTCAACCCAGGCATGATTGTCATCACAGTGCGCCCATCTTGGTGTATAGACCTGTCGCGCCGCAATACCGACACTCCGATACGCCGTAACTGCAAACGTTGACTCCTCGCCGCAGCGTCCCTTTCCACTCCGATACATTGTCATCGGAGATGCTGTTCTGCTGTCCGTTGCCTCATACGTTGCATGCTCCGCACACCAGTAATTAATCTCCAGAATTGCCTCCCAAAGACTCATTCCGGCCACACGCCCCATAATCTGCTCGTAAAAAAACGGTCTGCAGTCCGTAATATCCTCGGAATTGATCCGGTCATACAGCACATAATTTACAAACACATCCTCCGGCAGTTCCTTACACCATGCCACCTTCTCCCGCAGCATCAGCGCATGCTTCACGTACGAAAGAAAAAGATCAAATCCATATTCTCCCGCATCCCTTACCGGCATCGTACCATACAGAAACTTCATCAGCACAGCCTCTTCTTCACTGCACTGTTTCAATTTTTCTTCGATAACAGGCATCACCGGAGCCAGAAGCTCTCTCCGTCCCTCAAATTTTTCCGTTGCATATTTTTTCAAATTTTCTGAGATCATGATTCTATCTATCCCTTTCTCTTTTTTCCTATCCGTCTCCACAACGTACATCCGCCCACCGGCGGCAGACGCCATGTGAAAAAGGATTCCTTGCGATTTTTCAGGAACACCGGAGTGAGGAGCCTTTTCACATACCGGCTGTGGGTCACTACGCTACATGTTTTTCTTTATAAATGAAAGTAATTCTCCGCTGGGATCGCATTTATACTCCCAGAACATAATGCCTCCCATACCCTTTTCTTTCAGGTACGCAATTTTCACACCCAGTGACTCGCAGTCCTCATAGCTGATAAATGTCTCCCCGTCAAACAGATACGGCACCTTCGCCTGCTCATCCCAATACCGGATAAATCCCCTCTTTCCGATCCAGCTCTCTTGGAGCTCGCCGTAGTCACCGCCATATCCTCCAACCGTCTCTGCTTCCATTCCAAGCCCGTTGCGGCATCCGGCGCCTTTTACTCCATCCCATTTTCTGGAATAAAACGGTACGCCAAGGATCAGCTTCTCCATTGGAACGCCTGCATTTGCAAAACCGTTCACTGCCTTCTCCACACATGCGTCAAACAGGTTTCCCTCACTGTGATACAGCGCCGCATGATGTCCCGTCACCTTCTGGAAACCGCCCTGCAGATCATACGTCATCAGTTGCACATAATCCAGATACCGGGAGGCCTCCTTCATATCTGTCTGCAGTGCAAAATAAACATCTCCGCCGACTGCTGTCGTTACAAGCATGCCTTTTCTGTACGCATCCAGTGTCTTCCGAAGCTCCGCCAGAAGCAGCGTATAATTCTCTTTATCCGATCTGTCCGACGCAATTCCTGCCAGCGATGTGCCCGGATACTCCCAGTCAATGTCAATACCGTCCAGACCATACTCCTTCACAATTGCAAGTGCACTCGCAGCAAACCGCTCTCTTCCCTCTTTTGTTCTCGCCGACTGGGAAAAGCCGTCTGCTCCCCAGCCTCCTACGGACAATACAATCTTCAGCTCCGGGTTGCTTTTCCGAATGGATACTATTCCATCCCGTGCATCCTTTGCATCCCATACAACTTCTCCGTCCCGGATCAGACCAAATGCAATATTGATCACGGTAAGTGCCCGCACATCCTCTTCTCGCATATGATTTAAATCCGCCGTATTTACATAGCCAATTATTCTCTTCATCTCATAAGCTCCTCTGTCCGAATCGTTTTACTCATTAAAGGTTACGACTTCCCCGTGTCCCAGATTGTAGGTGATCTCATCCTCAAGCTCCACCTTCACAACCGTTGCAAACGGATGAATGCTCATCTCTCCGGCCCAGATCCAGAGCGTTCCCGGAATGCCGCTCCATGGAAGTGAACCTGTATAGGAGAACCGAAGCTCCTCTCCCGTATGCAGAACCGTCACCTTCTTCACCGGTGTCTTAATGCCTTTCACGCACAACGTCTCCTGTGGCTTATCATAGACGAAAAGATACATCGTCTTCTTATCCGCCGAAATCGTGCTTCCACCGAGGAAATGATTATAATCCAGTCCTTTTTCCGTTCCAAATACCGCTTCCTCGTGGTCATGAATCCATCCGCCGAGATCCAGCAGCACCTTCTCCTGACGCGCATCGAGCGTTCCGTCCTCTTTCGGTCCGATGTCCAGCAGCATTCTTCCGCCGAGGGTAATACAGTCGCAGAACATGCGCACGATCTGGCCGCTGCTCTTGTAATCATTGTCCGATGGACGATATCCCCAGGAATCGTTGATTGTCGTGCAGAATTCCCACTCGCCTTTCGGTCCGTACAGCGGGATTCCCTGCTCCGGTGTCTCATAATCTCCATAGCCCTGCATTCTCGAATTCAATACAACGTTCGGATTCAGGGTATGCAGATATTCCCTGAATTCCGGCATCTTCCACTGTGCCGCGCTCCGTTCCCAGTCACCATCAAACCATAAAAGATCCACCGTTCCGTAATTCGACATCAGTTCTTTTAGCTGATGATTGTTGAATTCCAGAAACTCCTGCCATTTCTCCGGCTCCTCCTCTTTTCCGGCCGGGGAACCATAGATATCGTTCAAACAGTCTTCTTTTTTCATTCCTTCCGGGTAAACCGTGCGATACCGCGGATCCGACCAGTCGATCAGCGAATAATAAAGGCCGACTTTCAGACCTGCCTCACGCATGGCAGCTGTATACTCTTTTACCAGGTCGCGCGCTGCCGGTGTTTTCTTCACAACACTTAAATCACTGTATCCGGTATCAAACAGTGCCACGCCGTCATGGTGCTTTGCTGTCATAACCACGTACTGCGCACCTGCTTTTTGAAACAGCTCCGCCCATTTTTTTGCATCAAACTTTGATGCCGTAAAGCCTTCACACTGTTTCATGTAATCTTCATAAGAGATATTTCCGTTGTGGAACGACCATGACTCCGACACATCACCCACCGCATAAATCCCATAATGGATAAAAATGCCCAGCTTCGCGTTCCGAAACCAGTCCTGCATCATATCTTCCAGATCCTCCTTTTTTTTGTACTCCCGAATTCTTTTCTGTTCCCGTAAAAGTAAAGAAAAAAAGACTCCGGGCATAGCTTTTTTATCCGATCTAATTACCCCTTTATTGTTTCTTCCTATTATATCAGTTCTTGCCCAAAAAGAAAGGCATATTACCGTTTTACACTGTAATATGCCTTTTTTCACGCCACAGGAAATATCGTTACCTTTTCCTGTTTATTTCGCGATTTCCTCGATACCCTGAGTTGCTACCCAGTCCTCAAGTCCCAGAGAGTACATACCGTCTACATAAGCCTGCCAGTCAGCATCGTTGTCGATGTCAAGCTCGCCGCATACGAACTGTGCCTGCTGCTGCTCAAAGAAATCTTTGATTGCCGTGTTCGTATCAGAGAAGGTATCAATCTTATCCAGGTCAATCCAGTAGGACGGAATAATCTCTTTGGTCAGATTTGCCTCATAAGCTTCCTCTGTCGCTTTTTTCTCATCGTACATCGGATGCTCTTCTACAAATTCGAAGTCTGCCGGCAGATATTTCGGCAGAGACTGCGGCCACAGATTGCTCCAGGAATATTTTTCCTGATCTTCCTCAGACAGTGTGGTGGTGTCAACCGCATGGTATCCGTCATCCTCTTTGTTTACAATCACACCAACCGGTCCTCTGTTGCAGCCGATGCCGTTCTCCAGTGCGAATGCATTGTCAAACCAGCGGCAGATGATTTCCGGATGCTCTGCCTTGTTTGTGATGACAGCCTGGGTTCTGTATACGCTGAAGCCTTCCGTATCGCGCAGCCAGATTCCGCCTTTGTCTGTATTCAGAACAGGCATGGAATCGAAATCGCCTCTTTCCTCTGCATCCGGGATTCCGGTAAACTCTCTGCTTCCGTATGCGATGGAAACGCCGTACAGATCCTGATTTCCTTTACCTTCCCATGTGGAGCTGTCCTGTGTGTAAAGCTCTACGTCTACGAGTCCATCTGCATACAGTTTGTGGAACCAGGAAAGAAACTCACGATACGTATCGCTGACACCGCCGTAAACAACCTTTTCATCCTGGATTGCAATACCAAGTTTGTTCATCGGAAGTCCGAAGTAACCGGCCATAGCCTCGATATGTTTGTTGTTCGGGTCTGTAGAGAACGGGATTTCATCGGAAGCGTCGCCGTTGCCGTTTGCATCGA
>OQVT01001174.1_pt1 | contig 16284 bp, 14 predicted proteins | sample 1691561 | NCBI WGS metagenome assembly OQVT01 (sample SAMN03418260, study PRJEB22391) | human gut metagenome | biome: human-gut; feature: organic feature; material: feces | host: Homo sapiens | place: Tanzania | collected 2013-01 | reverse complement strand
GGCGGTATTCGAAAATGAAAGAAAACTCAAGTTCAAGGATAGGAAAGAGTTCGAAGGTTCTGTGTTCACCCAAATGAATGAAGCGTTCAAATACATAGATCTATGCAACAGAACCAGCTCAACCTTCGAGGGACTATATAGGATAGACAGCAAGGACTACCCACCAGAAGCCATAAGGGAAGCTCTACTGAATTGCATCGTGCACAGGGAATACAGCATACAGGCAAGCACACTGATAAGCATCTACTCCAACAAAATCGAGTTCGTATCAGTAGGAGGACTTGCACCTGAAATCTCCCTAGAGGACCTTGACCTTGGAGTATCTGTATGTCGCAACCCAAAACTCGCCAATGTATTCTATAGATTGGAGCTCATAGAAGCATACGGAACAGGCATACGAAGGATTATGGAATCATATGAAGACTGTGCTTGCAAACCAACGATAGAAACCTCTCCAAACGCATTCAAAACCACGCTTCCAAACATGAATGAATGGAACGAACTCTCTTATTTAAAAGAAGTTGCCGAGCGATACGAGCCCCATAACAGAGAAACCAAAGGAATTTCCAATACCAAGAACAAAATCCTTGCATTCATGAAAGAGCACGGTGCTATAACAAGAAAGGACTTGGAGAAGCTCACAGGTGCAAGCCAAGCATCATGCGTAAGGATATTGAACGACCTCGAAGAAAGCGGATACATCAAAAGGCAGGGCAAGGCAAGAAGCACATACTACTGTTTGAACCGACAGTGAAAGACCCAAATCCTGGAAAACTCCCAAAACCTACCCGTCACATCAACTTGTCAAGCAATGTGTAGTACCTAAGCTTCTCCTCGTTGGGTGCTATTCCAAGCACGTCAAAGAATTCCTTATCGTCGAATGGCCCAAACGGCAGTTCTCCCTCGCAAAGCCCCATGGAAGCGGCATACTCCTTCGCATAGCACCCCACGAGGTTGTCCTTAAGGCTACGGACGCAAATGGCAATGTCACGCCACCTATCCGCCCACCCCGCACCTCCAAGGTCAACGAATCCCGCAATCCCCTTGCAATCGACAAGCACATTGGGAAGGCAAAGGTCGCCATGGGAGAACACCCTATCTCCATCATCCATTTTAGGCCGATTTCCCTGCAACCAGCGAAGCAAATCCGTTGCCGATACCACGCCACTTGGAATGTCGAATTCATAGGAGGGGTCCAAAGAAAAGGCAACAAGCCCATGCTCCACATTGTATGCAGCAATCTCCAAATCCCTATCCAAACCGCTGTCCAATGGACAGTCCCATACATCCACACTCCACAAAGTCCTTAGAGCCGCAACGATGGACTTGAGAAGACGTCTCCTGTTGGAAAGTATGGATGGGTCGCAAAGCATTCTCCCCCTCACCTTTGACATGAGAATGTAGGAAGTGTCGCCTGCAACATGGTGGTCAATAACCTTTGGAACAGGCACCCTACCATCAAGCCAAATCAACGCCTCATGCTCCCTCATAGACGATTCGGAAACCGTTTCAGCCTTCAACACCATGCTGTCAGCTGCATTTGGCATATCAAACATAAAGAGAGATGCCTTTGATTTGCCAATGGTTTCAGTAGCCGTGTCAAAAAGATCAGGCCTAAATTTCACAGTCTCCATTATGGATTGGACCATCTTCCATTTTCCAATGGCCCGTTGGTCTCCACTTAGGAGCACTCTTGGAACTTCATCTCCGTTGTATAAGACAGGATGGGTGTACTGTGGGTACTCAAGAAGAGGCAAAGATGCGCAGGAACCCCCACCGCTGCCAGAACGCCTTTCAAAGCTCTCGTCGTCTGACGAACCATCCCTAAGGCTGCCCTTCAAGAGCCTAACGATGGAATCCGTCACAATCATGGCACCCAATTCACCGCCGGTCAGAATGAAATCCCCAATGGAAACCTGCTCGTCCACGTAGCGTTCAAAACGTGCATCTATGCCCTCGTAGTGACCGCAAACAAGGACAAGATCCTTCATTGATGCAAACTCATGGGCCTTTTTTTGGTCGAACCTTGAACCCTTTGGAGAAAGCAACACCACATGTGATGAAGAGGTCGTTGAGGCCTCAAGTGCCTTATGCAAAGTATCAACCCTAATGACCATGCCAGGACCGCCACCACAAGGCGAATCGTCTATCTTCCTGAACGAACCGGCAGCAAAGTCCTTTATATCCAATGTGTTGAACTCAAGCTCGCCATTTCGCACAGCCCTCTTCAGCACAGGAGTGTCCTTGAAGCTGTCGAACGTCTGGGGAAACATCGTCAGGATTGTTATCCTCATGGCTTGTCACCCAACAAATCGAGCATCATGTCGGGTGGTTCCTTCGTGAAAAACTGGCTCACCACAAGAGGGATGTCGAACAACGTGCAGTCAAGCTGACCACGGAACCATTGCATATACAACGAGACAAGACCTCCCGCAAAGAAAAGAGCCCTTATGCGAAAGTTCTTGGACTGGCGCACTTCACAGGGAATTGACTGATCCTGCTCCATGTACCCTATGAATATGGACATGAGCTTCTCGATGAAAAGGCTGGACTCCCTAGCGGTAGCAAGCGTCTTGTAGTAGTCAGGATCCTCAGAAAGGAAAATGCTTATCTGAAGGAGAAGAGGAGCAGGATTTGAAAAGAAGTTCTCAAGCTTGAAGCCCTCCAGCAAATCCATGAGCTTGTCTATCACCTCCTTCTCTATCTCATCAATGAGATCCTTGAGACAGGAATAGTGGGCATAGAACGTAGCCCTGTTTATGTTGGCTTCGTTGACGATGTCCGTTATCGTTATCCTGTCAGCGGGCTTTTTCTTTATGAGGCTAATGAACGCCTGACGAATCAGACGCTTGGAACGAAGCGCATTGCGGTTGAGCTTCCTCTCCGTACCTCCCACTCCAATTTCCGTTCTCTCTTCAGCCACCATATCAAAACCCCCTGTTTAGTGGATAGTCCCCGCAACGGCACCACTCAGAACATTGTACCATCAAAATCAAAAATTACAACACTTGTCGTATAAAGAACAAGTAATTAAATTGCAAAAAAGACATAATCAAGGATGCAGTTGATAAATAATATATTTGCTTCAAAGAAAATAAATCATTTTTTCAACACTTTCACAACAAGTGTCTGAATTTATACATTATAATAAAGTTATGTATATCTAGTAAGAAACAACCATTGCCAACAGTCTGGTTTGCATGTACTTTTTTAACGTCAATTAGAGAGGATTTCATGAAAAACAAGAAGCTGACGTCCATATTAATGTATTTGGCGCTTTTCATCGCATTTGCAGCGCTGTTTCTAGCCCTTAGATGGTTCTACTCCACAAGGAAGACCACCATATACGAAAGACCTACGACACCAGTGGAGGTGACGACTCCAAGAATAAGAACGCTTACAAAGGTGATTACCCTTTCATCATATGTATCGGCGGAGGACACGGTATCGGTCGTTCCATACCTTGACGGTACGATTCTTTCCTACAATGTGAAGGAAGGCGACTATGTCAACGAAGGTGACATAATTGCTACGATAGACCCAGAACCGTATGAATTACAGAGAAAACAAGCCCAAGCTGCATATCTAGGCTATCAAAGTGCGTTCGAAAAGGTTGAAAAGCTATACCAGATGGACAGCGCATCGAAACAGGACTACGACAGCGTAAAGGCACAGCGCGATGCGTTCAAGGCCCAGTACGAACTGGCCGAGCTGCAGCTTTCCTACACACAGGTCAAGGCCAAGACGAACGGGACGATCCTGAAGACGCTTTCAAGCCAAGGAAGCACAGCCTCCAAAGGCACGCCAATAGCGATAATCGCAGACCTCAACGACCTTACCGTAAACCTGAATCTTGGAGAGCAGTACTTTGGACTTTTCTCACAGACAAACGACAAGGCAAGCATCGACGCTGCGAAAGGACCTTCAGCGACCAACACAAAAGCATATGCAATCACCGTAACCCGTCCGGCCAGCCAGTATACTCCTGAAGCCTCCACATCAGCCACAATCAAGGCCGTGTCACCGTACGTCGATGCCTCCAGCCGAAACTTCAAACTCTATCTAAAACTGGACGACCCAAGTGCATTCAATCCAGGAATGTACGTCAAAGTCTCAATTGCAGTGGAGACACAGACTGGATACAGCATAGAAAGGAAGGCCATGAAGCTGGACGGCGATGCCTACTACATCCAAGCCCTACAGGAAGCACAGGGCAAATCGGGTGCCAACGCAGCAACGCCACCAGCCGCAACAGCAAACAATCCATCAGGTCCAACGGGAATATGCACAGTCAACAACATCGACCTATCCAAGGCCTTCGCTACAAGCGAATATGTCATAGTGCCAGACGAGTACAAGGATGAAAAGTTCGTCATAAAGGGCCAGAACGACATCTTTGCAGGCCAACCGGTTACAATCGTGAAAGAAGAGGCCTCGGAATGAAAATCACACGTTATTCTGTAGCACACCCCGTAATAATAGCAATGACCCTTCTTGCACTGGGTGTCTTTGGACTCATGGCGGTGGCGGATACCAACACGGAGTTCCTGCCGGACATCTCCAACCCAATGGTATATGTCCTCACGATATACCCTGGTGCGTCCAGCAAGGACATAGAGGAGACGGTCACGGATGTTTTGGAAGAGGATTTCGTGACGCTTCCCAACTTCAAGAGCATATCGTCCCAATCCATGAACAGTGCGTCCATAGTGACTGTAACGTATCAGGACGGAATTGACCCATACGACGAAATAGACGAAGTAAGAAACCGCATTGACGACCTCATTGACGACTTACCAGACGGCATACAGGGTCGCCCCTATGCTCTGGTAGGAGGAGCGTCGATGCTGCCCATAGCCTCGTTCGTCATAGAGAGCACAGGTGATGACATAAACGCAATTGGAGAATACGTTAAGGACCAAATCAAACCCCAGCTCACACAAATCCCGGGAGTCTCGACAATAACCGTAAACGGAGCGAAGACCCCTACCGTTGATGTCAAGCTCAGAATGGACGACCTCAACAGCCGCGGAATCTCGCCCATCGCCGTATTTCAGATGCTTTCGTTCAGCAACTACTCGATACCCTTGGACTCGGTATCGTTCGAAGGTACGTCAATAGATGCAAAGTTCGACTCCACATATTCATCCTTGGAGGAGATAGCCTCGATACCAGTAGGATACTCGATAGATGGCGGTATGATAAGGCTGTCAGACGTAGCGGACATCTCGCTTGTCTATAAGGAAGGAGACTTCATAGTCACAAAGGATGGTAGAGAAGTCATAAGCGTGGATGTCTGTAAAAGAAACGATGGAAACACCATAGAAATCACCAAGCAGATAAAGAATGTCTTCAAAGAAGAGGAAGCGAAATACGGAGGAGCACTCAAGTTCACAATGATCAGCGACGACTCCACACTCGTCAATTCATCGCTCTCCACCGTAATAGAATCCGGCGCACTTGGCATTCTGATAGCGGTTCTTGTCATCTACATCTTCCTGTGCGACTGGAAGGCTACAATCATAATAGGGTTGTCCATACCTCTCTCGATTTTCTTCACATTCATTGGAATGCAGATAATGGGGATAACGATAAACCTGTTGTCTCTGTCGGGAATCGTCGTCGCATTGGGAAACATCGTGGGAGCCGCCATTCTGGTACTCGACCAGGTGTACAGGTACTATCAGCAGACAAAGGAAGGACAGGCCGTCTACAGTGTCAACCAGTCAATATTCCTTGGAACTGACAACGTGATGGGATCGGTTCTGGGGTCGGGGCTTACAACAATCGTAGTGTTCTTGCCAATAGCGATGATGAGCGGCCTTGTAGGACAAATCCTCAAGGACGTGTCCGTCACGTTCATGCTATCGCTTTCAGCCTCGCTGCTGGTTGCAATCGTATATATTCCGTTCCTTATGAAGAAGCTCCTGAAGGAGGACGATGCAGCACGCATACCAAAACGTGAGAACTTCGTCGTCAGAGGTCTTAGGAAGGTGGAGAAACAGTATGCACGAAGCCTGTACTTCATGGAAAGGCACACCCCTTTCATGCTCGTTGCCGCATTCCTCGTCGTACTGCTCAGCGTCTTTATATTGCCAAACATGCAGTTCTCTTTCATACCATCCACTGACAACGGCGACTTCTACATAAACGTGGACTTCCCTCAGACATACTCGCTTGAAGAGACCCACGAAGCGATGAACAGGATAGAATCGCTCGTAATCGAAAACGTCCCTGAACTCAAGACAAACGTCGTCTTCTCCGGCAAGGACATGTCTGTTATATCGCAGGCTGCGAAGAACCAAGGAGCAATCCACGTGGTCATATCAAGCGTCAAGTCCCGAGACAGGGACATACATGAGATAATGCTCCAAATGCAGACGTTGCTGTCCGCCTCCATCCCAGATGCCACGATAAGGGTCGGAAACGGAGGCTTCGACAGACTTGTAAGCTTCGTCTCCGACGGAGGAGGCTACGGACTCATGCTCGTAGGAGAGAACACGGAAGAACTCTATGCAGCCGCCGAACGCATAGAGGCCCAGCTCAAGACCTATCCTGAGGTTATGACAACCAGCATAAGCGCCTCAAATGACATGCAGACCGCAGTCATCAATGGAACCTACGACTACCTGACAAGCCTTGGAGTTCCAGCAAAGGAGGCTGGTCTTACAAGCGCCATACTCTTTTATGGAACCAATGTTGGAAGGTACAGTCAGGAAGGAAGCGACGACCGCTACGACATACACCTCTACTCCGACATCCAGGACAAGGAACTCACTGCCGACCGTCTCAACGACATAAAGGTCGTATCGCTTGCAGGAGTCACAATACCTCTTTCAAACGTTGCTACCCTTACACTTGACAAAAGCCTGTCGCAAATCAACCACGACGACAGAGCCACGTCCCTTATAGTGACAGCATCCCTGACCACGGAGAGTGCGGACAACGTGACCAAGCAGATGAACCAGTACCTTGCCCAGAATCCACTTCCAAGCAGCGTTTCAACGAAAACAAGGGGACTTGGGGACCTCGTCCAGACCGCCCTCTCCCCTCTCGTGGAAGCCCTACTCGTTGCAATGTTTTTGGTCTACCTCGTCATGGTAGCGGTATTCGAACGCTTCGACCAACCGCTGCTCATAATGCTGCTGTTCCCGTTCTGCATCATAGGGGCCGTCGTGGCACTGTCCATCTTTGGATCGTCCATGAGCATAGTATCCATCCTTGGAATCGTCTCTCTCATTGGAATGCTGGTCAACAACGGAATCGTCATTGCCGACTACGCCAATATAGCCCGCAAGAACGACCGCGAAAAGCTTCTACGCATGAAAGGCATCGAGTTCGACGAATACACAGACACCCTTGGAATGCTCAGCTACGAGAACGAAAGGGCCATTCTGGACAGGGAGACGGCAGAGGGATCGGCCTCAAGGCTCAGACCAATCCTCATGACCACGCTCACCACGGTCCTTGGCGTCATCCCAATGGCCGTCGCGAAGGGAGAGGGCGCGGAGATCTACGCCCCACTTGGACAGGTCATCATGGGAGGCCTTGCAACCAGTATGCTCCTCACTCTCTACGTCATGCCAACCTACTACTATATCCTAGAGCGCACGAAGCTCAGACGGGTCTACAGGAAAAGAAGGAAGGCCGATAATGGCGAGAACGCAAACAAAAAGAACAAGGCTGTTCAAGTCGCAGCCAAGGAGAACTGATATGAAGAAATCAAACTTTAGGGTTCCGGCACTCGTTCTGTCGGTTCTGGCAATCGCACTTGCACTTACAAGCTGCTCCGCAGTCTTCGACTCCGCAATAAGCGGAAAAGTAATCGATGCAGACACTGAAAACGGAATCAGTGGAGTACGCGTCTTCGCCTACCCTTCCAAATCCGAAAGGCAAGCCGCTATAGACCGCTACAACAACAGCACGAACAAAGCCGAGTTCGTGGATACGTCTGCATTCTATACCTCAACGGACTCAACTGGAAATTTCTCAATCTCGAATCTTAGATGGAAAACAAATTCTCCATACTATGGAAAGGATGCAGACAAGATAGAGGTCTATTTCCTGTTCTTCAGCAAGGAATACGGTCTCAACTCCAAGTACGACGAGGCTTACACCGTGCAGTCCGAAAAGTCCAACTATGGAAACGAGTTCAAGCTTTCATCGGTCATGAAGACAAAGAACCTCACCATAAACTTCAAGGACAGCTCCTCAACTGGTACAACTTCAACGAACATCACAGGAACAGGAGACTTCTCATACGACTATTCGTACAACGATGGGTATGAAACAAGAACTCTGAAGAACAACAAGGTCTCCAATGGGACTGCTACCGTTGAAATACAATACCTTATGTCTCTTGACAACGCCCCAGAAGTAACGATAAGCAACATATCCACAGGATCCGACTGGAAGTACAGCGGAAGCGATATAACAGTAAACATGGACAATTCAAGTTCAGTTACGGTGAGCTGCGAGAATCTTTGGAAGACAAAGACAATTTCATTCAATTTCATGGATGGATCCCTTCCTTCACATCCAAGAGTAGACAAAGCAATGGAGCTTACCTACTCATACAATGACAACGATTCAACGGATGCAAAGACAGACAAGGTCTCAATAACAAACGGCAGTGGAACATTCACTGTAAGGTACAAAAATACAGGGGTGATTCCAGTTGTAACCATAAGCAACATCCATGAAACGGGAAACAAGACATACTGGATCAGAACTGTTGGTGAAAACGATGGAGCCCCGGATTCTGCCGATATAACCATAGATTCGATAAACGATGACAAGGACACCTATACGATAGATGTATACTTCAAGAAGAACATCCTTGTGTTCCCTGGCGTAAGCGGATGGCTGCTTTCAAAAGCCTCCACGTCAACAGATAAGGTAAAGGGTACGATTGCAGATGACGGTAGACTCCTGTACATCTATGATGCAAACGGAAAGTCCATGGGAACCCCCGCCACGACACACAAAGAGGTCTCAACGACTACGGATCAAAACCTTCTTGACCACGGAGTCTTCGAAAATCTTGGAAATGGTGCAGAAATCGTGTTGACCTACACGGGTGAAAATGCGAACTCATACGAATCGGATTCTGTTGCATTGTCTTTCAAATACAAAACGACGGGCTCCGAAACGCTTACAGTTCTTAACTATACTTTGACTGTCAACAGCATGACGGAATCAAGTGAGCTGACAAACAAAGAAATCGCGATTTCTACAACATAAGGCGGGGTGACGATGAAGAAGCTAAGCACATTATTCCTTGTGCTCCTGCTTGCACTCTTCACAGGACAGACGCTGTTCGCCCAGGACGGCGCCGTGACAGGTGAAGATGGAACTGCAAGCACCATGGATGAGCTCAAGGTTTCAATGGACAGCAACAACGCACAGCTGGCCAAGGCAAGGCAGACATACATCCAAAGCCTTTTGGACGTAAAGAACGCCAAAGCCAACTACCAGCCAACGATAGAGTTGCTGCTCACGTCCACGTACATGCCAAACCCTCCTATTGGAAAGACTACCATAAGCGTTGACGAGCTTTCATCACAGCTTGGTGTAGTAATCCCTGGAGCGGCGGCAGGTGAATACATAACCCTGTACAACGGGATGAAGAACATCTACTACAATGCAGGCCTTTCCATCACGCAGCCACTGTTCACATGGGGCAAGATTCCAAACGCAGTCAAGCTGTACACACAGGTTGCGGAGATACGAGCACTTGCAATAGAGGACACCTCCAACCAGCTCACAGCGCAGCTGAAAGCAAGGGTATCGGCCTTGAAGTACATGGATGACATCCTCGTGCTGCTGAACCAAACCAAGGACACGGCAGACGAACTCGTGCAGGTAAGCCAGGACGCATACGACAACGGAATGCTTCTCAAGCAGGACGTCGCCAAGGCCAAGATAAGCGCAATGGAGATTGATGTCACGCGTCAGGAAATCATGAAGGAGTATCGTACTAACCTTCAGGAGCTTCGCACACTCACGGGGAACGAGGATCTACAGGCCAACGATATCGACTATTCCGTCAACGAAGAAGAGATTCAGGCCATCGTTGCCATAGACCATGACGAACTGTATGCAATGGCCACAAGAGCCTCAAGCGAACCGCTCACAATGCTTCGCAAGCAGACGCAGGCCCTGCAGCTCAAGAAGAAGATCGCCCAGGATTCGCTGTACTGGAAGCCGGATCTTGCGCTTCAGGTGTCGTTGAGCTACGGAGGATCGGCCCTTCCTCTGGTTGAGACGAACTGGTACAGGGCCGATGACTACGGCCTTTACCTGACCCTTGCCGTGAAATCCACGGTATGGGATGGAGGCAAGAAGCTCAACGATGTTTCATACGCACAGAGCGAAATCCTTGGTTCAATTGCAGACTACGATGCGGCAGTTGACCAGCTGCAGTCGGTTGCAGAGGAGAACATAGCCGCTGCAGAGCTTGCACAGGCCAAGATCGAGTACCTTGGACTCAAACTAGAGGAGTCCCAGGACCGTCTTGAGCTTCTTGAACGCCAGTTCGAGGTTGGATACATCTCAAAGACGGATGTCCTCTCCCAGCAGATAGAGGTCTACACGAACCAGATGAACCTGATCAAGGAGAAGATCTCCCTTGCTCAGGCTGCATACACGCTTGCGTATGTGACTGGAATCCTTGAGTAACGTTAGGTTACAAGACGAAAGGTTTCTTCATCTTTGTGTTTTTCGAAGCAAAATGAAGAAACTTTTCTTCCAAACGACTCAAAAAAACAGATACTGAAGAAAACCCTCACTGACACCCCATTCCTCAGGGAGGGTTTTTGTTGACACATCTCCCCTTCGTGTGTATTTTCGACTCATGGACAATTCCGTCGTTTCGCTGATGCTCGACTCTTTCTGGAAGATACTCAAACCAGGTCTCCAGATGACCATACCTCTCACGTTGCTCTCGTTCGCATTCGCCCTAGTGATAGCCACTGTAACGGCATTGGTTCAGGAAGCCAGGATTCCAGTACTCAAGCAACTTGCGCGTTTCTATATATGGGTCATAAGGGGAACTCCTCTTCTTGTTCAGCTCTTTGTGGTCTTCTACGGGCTTCCAAGCCTTGGAATCCTCATAGAACCCTTCCCTGCTGCGGTTCTGGTTTTCTCCATAAACGAAGGAGCATACTCGGCAGAGACCATAAGGGCGGCGATAGAGTCAGTTCCCAGAGGACAGCTTGAAGCCGGCGAATGCGTTGGCATGAGTTGGCTACAGACCATGTGGCGCATAATCCTGCCGCAGGCGCTTCGTACAGCGTTCCCAACGCTTTTCAATTCGCTCATAAGCATGGTCAAGGACACTTCCCTTGCCGCAAACATCACGGTCACGGAGATGTTCATGCAAACCCAGCGCATTGTGGCCCGCACATACGAACCGCTTGTCCTCTACATTGAGGTTGGTATCATCTACCTTCTCATGTGTACGGTACTTACCAAAGTCCAGGCATGGGGAGAGAAGAAGCTCAACGCAAGGGGCTACCAAAGGAGCGCGGCATGACTACGATTCTCAAGTTCAACGATATACGAAAGAGCTTTGGAGAGCTTGACGTGCTCAAAGGAATTGGTCTTGAGGTGAACAAAGGAGATGTCGTCGCAATCTTAGGACCAAGCGGATCCGGCAAGACGACCCTTCTTAGATGCCTCAACTTCCTGGAGCGTGCAGACAGCGGCTCGATCGTATTCGATGGTGTCCAATATGATGCGGCCAAGGCGACCAAGAAGGAGATCCGTGCCCTTAGGATGAAGACGGCGTTCGTATTCCAGAACTACAACCTCTTTGCAAACAAGACCGCCGTAGAGAACGTGATGGAAGGCCTTGTCACCGCACGAAGAGTTCGCAAAGAAGAGGCAAAGGCAAAAGCTTTGGAGACGCTTGAAAAGGTTGGTATGCTCGACTGGGCGAACCACTACCCCATCCAGCTTTCAGGCGGACAGCAGCAGAGGGTTGCCATAGCGCGCGCAATAGCGACGGATCCTGACATCATCTTCTTCGACGAACCCACAAGCGCCCTTGACCCAGAGCTTACGGGAGAGGTCCTGTCCGTCATGAAGACACTTGCGCAGGAAGGCATGACGATGCTCGTCGTCACGCATGAAATGAAGTTCGCACGCCAGGTGGCGACACGCACCGTATTCATGGAGAACGGAGTGATCGTTGAGGAAGGCCCCACGAAGGAGGTCTTCGAACACCCACGCGAAAAGCGCACGCAAGAGTTCATAAACCGCATGGAGATGGACGACTTCTAGACGACTTCCAAGAAAACGGTAGCCTATTTTAGCTTGGCATAGCAATTTTTATCCCGATGTCTCGGGAAAAGGAGATTATATGAAGAAGCTACTTACATTCATGCTAATGGCTTTCATCATGGCGAACACGATATTCGCCGGCGGTTCCAAGGAAACCCAGACGGGCGACCTTTTGGAGAGGATCAAGAGCAAAGGTGAAATCACCATTGCAATGGAAGGGACCTGGGCCCCATGGACATACCATGACGAGAAAGACAATCTTGTTGGGTTCGATGTAGAGGTGGGACAGGCCATAGCAGACAAACTTGGCGTCAAGGCCACGTTCGTGGAAGGCGAATGGGATGGTCTACTTGCAGGTCTTGAAGCAGGACGCTACGACATCATGATAAACGGTGTCGACATAACACCAGAGAGGGCTTTGAAGTATGACTTCTCAACGCCCTATGCCTACAACCGCACTGCGGTCATAGTGAAAGAAGACAACAACTCCATCTCCTCAATGGCAGACCTTGCCGGAAAGAAGACGGCCAATACGATATCATCCACCTACGCACAGGTTGCGGAAAGCTACGGTGCAACGGTGACTCCAGTGGACGACCTTGTCCAGACATTCGAGCTACTCCTTGCAGGACGCATAGATGCAACGCTCAATGCAGAGGTTACATACTACGACTACAAGAAGGAACATTCAAAAGCAGCCATAAAGATTGCCTGCATAGACCCACAAACCACTAGCGTTGCGATTCCAATGCGCAAAGACGATGACAGCGCAACACTCAGAGCCGCCGTCAACTCTGCATTGGAGAAGCTTCTTGCAGACGGCACCATAAGTGCATTGTCAATGAAGTATTTTGGTGGAGACATCACAAAGAACTGAGTTCTCGCTTTGGTTTCATTGCGGTTTGATTCGAGCACGGTCCTACGGGGCCGTGTTCTTGTTTGTGGAGAATGTGGGTGTTATAACGTGGCGGTCTAGCCACTCTGGACGTTCTAGCCATTCTAGCCACTCTGGCCTCTCTTGACGTTCTGGACGTTCTAGTCACTCTAGTCGCTCTCAACCGCTCTAAAACGCTTCAACCTCCAAAAATCCGTGCGATATCCGTGCGCCCCATGAGGCCCATGCGACCCATAATGTCCGTAAGACCCGTGAGGCCCATAGGCCCTTGACAACCGAACGGTCGGAAGGTATACCTGCTGAGGAAGTTGTTGAAACATGGAACAGGGAAACACGAAACAGGAAATACTGAAAGCTGCATTGGACTTGTTTTCAGTGCAAGGCCATGAGGCTACATCCATCTCCCAAATAGCGGATGTCGTTGGAATACGAAAAGCAACGATGTACAGCCACTTTGCAAGCAAACAGGAAATCCTAGATGCATTGGTGCAGAACACCATGGAGCAGTACAACAAGCATTCGATCTTTGCTCAAGCGAATTGGAACGACTCTGCCTTCATAAAGGACAAGCAGAACATCACTGTGGAAGCAGCATTGAAGATTATCCTTGGGCACATCCGTTATATTCTACATGATCCGCAGATATCCAAATCACGCAGGATGCTTACAATCGAACAGTTCCAAAACCCTGCATTGAAAGCACTTCAGACCAAACAGAACTATGCCGATGTCATGGACTACTTCACAGGACTCATGAATTTCCTCATAAGTCAGAGGAGAATCAAGGACAATGACCCAAAGATAATGGCAGCCCAACTATGCCTACCGATATCGGCATGGATCAACCTGTGTGATCGCGAGCCTGAAAGGGAGAACGAAGTCATGGACCTGATAGAACGGCACATCAGGCAGTTCTTCAAAATATACGAAAGGGAAAAATGAGGAAGAGGATATGAAATACAGTGAAAGAATCGCTTTGAAGAATGGAAAGGAGCTCCTGCTTAGAAACGCAGAGGCTTCAGATGGAAAGGCTGTACTTGAGAGCTTCAACCAGACGCATGCGGAAACGGACTGGCTTCTCTCCTACCCTGACGAAAACACTTTCGATGTAGAAAAGGAGAGTCGTTTTCTTGAACGCAAGGCTGCAAGCCAAAACGAAATAGAACTTGTCGCTGTTGTGGATGGGAAGGTTGTAGGAACGGCAGGCGTGGACGTACTTGGAACAAGGTACAAGGTTGCCCACAGAGCGGAGTTTGGAGTCAGCATACAGAAGGACTACTGGGGGCTTGGGATAGGATGTGCAATGATGGAGGCTTGCATAAAGTGCGCAAGGGAGGCCGGGTATGTCCAGTTGGAGTTGCCTGTGGTTGCAGACAATGCACGGGCTATCTCCATGTATAGAAAAGCTGGTTTTGTGGAGTGTGGAAGAAACCCCAAGGGGTTCAGATCAAGGACATCGGGCTATCAGGAAGTGGTTTCTATGAGGCTGGAGCTGTAGGTTTGGTTTGAGATGACAGGAAGGACTGCAATGTTGAAGATAGTTGGACTGGTGGAGAACACGACGGAATCGCCAAATCTCAAATACAAGCATGGTCTTTCGTTGTACATTGAGACTGAAAGGCATAGAATCCTGTTCGATATGGGGCCAAACGACCTGTTCTTGGAGAATGCAAGGAAACTTGGTGTAGATATTGCCAGCATCGATATCGCCGTCATCTCCCATGGACATGTAGACCATTGCGGTGGCTTGAAGAGTTTTTTGAAGAGAAATAGTACTGCAAGATATATATACGCCCACAGGCTTTGGAAAGACACTATGTCAAGGTTTTGGGCATTCCATTCTATGCAGGGATAGACAAAACGCTCGTTTCAGGCGGCAGATTCGTCTTTACTGAAGATCTATGCGTGGTGGACGATGAAATCACTCTTTTATCAAATGATATAAGGCGGTTTGGACTGCCGAAATCAGACGACAACCTGTTTGTGAAAAGAGGCGGTAGGTTGGTCCCTGACGATTTCTGCCACGAACAGAACCTTTTGATATCGTCAGAAGGCAGGCACATCCTCGTTTGCGGATGCGCCCACTCAGGCATCGTGAACATAATCAACAAAGCAAAGAATATCATTGGAGCTTATCCAACGGATGTAATTGGAGGCTTCCATCTCTATGAGCCTGTTGCAAAACGCTATGAGGATCCTTTGTACATTGACAGCGTCGCCTGCGAGCTGGAGAGAAGCAAGGCATCCTACTACACATGCCACTGCACAGGCATCGAAGCCTTTGACAAGATGAAGCTGCGCTTGGGATGCAGATTGGCTTATTTGCACACAGGTACGGAAATTTACTTGTAACTAGTTTGTTTGCAAATAAACGGAAATATCTTGCCGATTATCCTTGATTTTGCCACTTAATCAGCAATATATTTCTAATTATGAAGATCACTCAGAATTCCACTGATTCAGAGACCATGCAGGAACTTGGAAGACGACTGCAGAGGTACAGAATAGACTCAGGGCTATCACAGAACGAACTATCCGATATGACAGGAATATCGGCCAAGACCATTGCGAACCTTGAAGACGGCAAACAAACGAACACCCTCACCCTCATACGAATTCTCAGAGCCCTAGGCCTTTTGGACAACCTTGAGCTTCTGGCCCCTCCGCAGGACAACAGACCCATAGACTTCCTTCGCTACAACAAGAAAGCTCCGCAGCGAGCCAGCCGGAATAGACATAAGACAGAAGAAAGGGTCTGGAAGTGGGGTGATGAGAGATGACAAAAGCTACAACAAAGCCATGAGTTCCATATGGATTTATTGAACAGGCCTACGTTTAACCAGAATGGAACTCAAAATCCAAGCAAGCAAGGCGCTCGCATCGGCATTACATGAAGGTTTCTCCTTTTTTGCCTCCAGTTCTTTGTAATGACAAGTTATTTCAATAAGATTTGCAACCAAACCAAGCAAGACTATAAAGAACGTCCTAAAGAATACATTTCCACTGCAAATACATAGATATGCAACCACTACCAAAGCAATTTCTACCATTGCAAAGAGGACAGCTAAAACCTTTCCCTTTTGGGATTGCAATAAGACGCTGAA
>OQVT01001171.1_pt1 | contig 16292 bp, 18 predicted proteins | sample 1691561 | NCBI WGS metagenome assembly OQVT01 (sample SAMN03418260, study PRJEB22391) | human gut metagenome | biome: human-gut; feature: organic feature; material: feces | host: Homo sapiens | place: Tanzania | collected 2013-01 | reverse complement strand
CGGATGCCATCAAACACAGTATTGCATATGCTTCCAAAGACCGTGACAATGAGTCTCTGGTCATCAATGATACAATTGGCGATAACATCTGTCTTCCATCTCTGGAGGATCTGAAGACTCATGGATTCCTTCGTGCAAAGACAATGAATGAATTTGCCAATAAATTTGCAAAACAGATGAGTACAAAAATGACAGGTGTTGACCAGTTTGTATCCGCTCTTTCAGGCGGTAACAAACAGAAAGTCGTTCTTGCACGCTGGGTTGGTAAAGACTCCGACCTGATCATCCTTGACTCCCCTACACGTGGTATTGATGTCAAAGTTAAAGCTGATATTTACGCCATGATGAACGATATGAGAAAAAGAGGAAAATCCATTATTATGATCTCTGAGGAAATCATGGAGCTTCTGGGTATGGCAGATCGTATCCTGATCATGAAAGACGGCAAGATCAATGGTGAATTCCTTCGCTCTCCGGATCTGAAAGACACAGATCTGATTGACAATATGATTTAAGGGGGTAAAAAAATGAGTACAACAAAAAAATCAACTGAGCAAGTACCATTTCTGGAACGTCCCATTGTGCGTACGATCCTTCCTATCGCAGGATTCGTGATCATCTGTGTATTATTTGCATTCCTCACAGACGGCAGACTGTTTCAGCCGAAAAATATATCACTGCTTCTGAGCCAGTCATACATGCTGCTGATCTCATCTATCGGCGTGTTCATGGTAATGACAATGGGTGGCCTGGATTTCTCCCAGGGCTCCATGCTTGGTGTTGCTTCCATTGTAGTCTGCTACCTTTCCCATTACAACATGGTTCTGGCAGCTCTGGGTGGTGTGGTAACAGGTGGACTGATTGGACTGATCAATGGTTACTTCAATGTTAAGAGAAAAATCACAAGCTTCATTGTTACAATCTGTACCATGTATCTGTTCCGTGGAGTTTGTGCTTATGCAACAACTAACTCACCTGTTTATGCAGTAAGTGATATTTCCAAATACAACACACTGCCATTTATGCTTACTTTCACAGTGATCATCTTCGTAGTGGCATACCTTGTATTCACTTACACAGGTCTGGGTTCCAGACTGAAGGCAATCGGCGCTGGTGAAACAGCAGCAAGATTTGCAGGTATCCGCGTAGAGACTACAAAGATCCTTGTATTCGTGGCAGCAGGATGTATCACAGGACTTGCAGCATTTGTAAATGCCATCAAAGTAGGTTCCGTTACATCCACAGCCGGAAACCAGCTGGAAACACAGATCATGATCGCCCTGGTACTTGGCGGAATGCCTGTAAACGGCGGTGCTAAAGTAAGATTCTATAACATCATCCTTGGTGTTATGACATACAAAGTACTTTCCAGTGGTCTGGTAATGCTGATGATGCCGACACAGTTACAGCAGCTGATCCTTGGTATCATCTTCCTGATCGAAGTAGCGATCTTCAGCGACAGAAAGACTGGTATGATCGTGAAGTAATCAATTGTATAACATCGATTATATAACTGGCGTATTCGTGTATTATGTTCATACCTACATAAAATCCCCGGCTCCCGCAGAATTGGTCTGCGGGAGTTGGGGATTTTTGTCGTTTTTGTGTTCTCGTCACATTGATCACTATAGTATATTTCTGTTGCTTATCCTGTCAGGGCATGATAAGCTAAACATATAAAATCTGGTATTATGGGGTAATATATACAGGAGGGCGTAACAAATGATAGATATAAAAAATATCAGCACACACTGTACGCGCAGTGAATTTGTAGGTACAGCGGTGCTGGATACGATAGGACTTGTGATTTCCGGAATTGATGATACGTTGCTTAAGGAGATGAACGTAGGAACGAAGTATCATTGTCTGGGATTATTCAGTTCCCGTACAGGGGCAGCAGGGCAGCTGACTGCTCTTGATGATGCAGTAAAAGCAACCAACACAGAGGTTCTTTCCATAGAACTGCCAAGGGATACAAAGGGCTGGGGCGGCCACGGTAATTATATTGTTCTTGGAGGAACTGATGTCTCAGATGTGCGCCATGCCATATCCATGGCACTGGAGCTTACCAATAAAAATGCAGGAGAGGTATATATCAGTGAAAGTGGTCATCTGGAGTTTGCCTATTCAGCCAGTGCAGGACAGGTATTGAACAAGGCTTTCGGAGTACCGATGGGAGAAGCATTCGGATTTATGGCTGGTTCTCCTGCAGCAATCGGACTGGTAATGGCAGATACAGCGATGAAGTCTGCCTCTCTTTCTATTGCAAAATATATGACACCTGATAAGGGAACCAGTCATTCCAATGAAGTGATCCTGGCAGTTGCCGGTGATGCCAGTGCTGCGAAAACAGCGGTACTGAATGCAAGACAGATCGGCCTGGAACTTCTGATCGCAATGGGCAGCTATCCGGAGATCCCAGGGGTACCATATTTATAAAAAAATCTTGACTTTTGCATCCGTAATCCATATAATAATCAACGGTAAATTTAAGAAACAGATATTTGGTATTATTGGAAACGGTACATCCTCCTGGATGGTTATGAACAACACAAATCTCTAATTGATGTTATTCATACTATCTAAGGAGGATTTTTTATGCCTAAAAACAAGTTTCAGGAAGTGATTTTTACAATTATCATGGTGTTTGTAATGGTCTATGCCATGATCTGCTACAACATTGTACTGAATACAGGGACAATGACAAATGAGACATTTCTGTTAGCTTTTCATGAATTAACATTCATGGGACCGATCGCGTTTATTCTTGATTTCTTTATCATCGGTGGTCTTGCAAAGAAGATTGCATTTGGTATTGTGGATATGAGAAGAGATAATCCGTTCCACCTTGTACTTGCAATCTCTGCAGTATCCGTTGCATTTATGTGTCCGTGTATGAGCTTTGCAGCCACTGTGCTGATCAAACATACACCGGTAAGCCAGATCATTCCCACATGGTTTCAGACAACAGCAATGAATTTCCCGATGGCATTCTTCTGGCAGATCTTTTACGCAGGTCCATTTGTAAGATTCGTGTTCGGAAAACTTTTCCCTGAGAAAGAAATGGAGAAAGTTTCTTCATAAAAGAATAATTTTTTTAGCATAGATGAACCAACATATAGTTTCTGACTATATAAAATTATAAAAAGCAGGTATAGGCTATTTCATTGACATTTTTGAAACTGGAAATACAACATTATTCATATCGAATAACCATGAAATAAAAAGTACAATTACTCGCCGCAGAGACGTAAAAATCTCTGCGGTATTTTTGTTTCCTTGACAAGCCTTGTTGCAGCGAATTATACTCGGGTGTGTAAAGAAAAGGATCAGAAAAAATATAATAATACAGGCGGGGAAAACAGTATAAATATGCAGACAAACAATGAAAACAAATCAAATCAGAAGTTAGATCAGAAGAAAGAAATAATTTTCGGAACTGTTCTGACGATCGCAGGTGGGATTCTGTGGGGAATTTCCGGTGTGTGTGGTCAGTTTTTGTTTCAGAACAAGAATATAACAGCCTCCTGGCTTGTTCCCATACGTCTGGTAACAGCCGGACTCTTATTATTATGTTACTATTTTATAAAAGACGGAGGAAGAGCAGCTGATATCTGGAGAACAAAAAGAAATAGAAGGGATATTATTGTCTATGGTCTGGCAGGAATGATGCTGTGCCAGTACAGTTATTTTCAGACTATTGAGTGGTCCAATGCAGGAACTGCAACAGTCATCCAGTATCTTGGACCTGCCCTGATCGTTGTCTGGGTATGCATGCGCACGAAACGGCTTCCCGAAAAAAAGGAAGTTCTGGGAGTTATCCTGGCAGTGACTGGTATCTTTCTGATCGCAACCCATGGAAATCCCACATCTCTGGCTTTATCTCAGAAAGCCTTGATCATGGGACTGATCTCTGCAGTTTCTGTAGTGATATATACAGTAAGACCTGCAAGGCTTCAGGCGCAGTTTGACACACCGCTGGTACTGGCGTGGGGAATGCTAATAGGCGGAGTGGTACTTATGGCAATATTTCATCCCTGGAAATATCAGATAATCTTTGACAGAGAAACGCTTGCGGCACTTGCATTTATTATCCTTTTTGGAACTATGGCAGGATTTTCCATGTATCTGACAGGGGTAAAGATGATAGGCTCTGTAAAAGCCAGCCTTTTTTCCTGTGTAGAACCTGTGGCATCCATGGTATTAACTGCAGTCTGGATGAAAGTCAGTTTTACCACACCGGATCTGATCGGAACTCTGTTTGTGATTGCTACAATTATAATTCTGGCGATCCCCACAAAGAAAAACAGGAAGAATTAAGATAAAATAGCAGAAGTCGTGTCCATATTACACATCGTATAAAAGAGTGTGGTATAATTAACTCTATGTAATGGGATGTAATGGGATAAATTTTTTTGCGGTCAAAACTGTTTTGAAGTAGAGACTGCACAGATAAACAGGAGGTATTTTTATGCGGTTGGAAAAAGTGCAGAAAGCGTTAAAAACGAAAAAGATCAACTATGAATACACAGAAGAAAACGGATGCGGAAGTATAGATTTTATGTTCCGTGGTCTGAGGTTTCATGTATGGGAATATGAGGATCGTGTCTGGGGAGCTGAGACAAACGTATTTGAAGCAGGCAGAAGCCAGGATATTGAAGGAGCCTATGAGGACGCTATTTCGGACGAGATCCTTTCATGGCCGGATATGCTGCCTGGAATGTAATAAGCATTTGTCCTGTGAAGATCAAAAAGTAAGCAACAGGCGGGGTGTCTGTAGCAGAAAATGCGATCATAAACCTGAAAAGGAGTGAGATTTACGAAAAAATATAAAACCAGACAAATTGTACTGACAGTGTGTCTGGCAGTTACCTGTATGTTTTCAAATATGCATGCAGCAGAGATTGCAGGTCCGCCACGGCCAAAAATCCTGACAGTTACGCCTGCACCGACAGTAAAACCGGCACAGACACCAATATCAACACCGGAGCCTGTACCAACACAGAAGCCAACATCAACACCTGTACCGGACACTGCTGAAAAAGATGCATCGGATCCTGCAGATCAGGGAACATTAAGCAGACCGGATCATCCAGATACGATTTCAGCAGACAGGCTTGTTTTTATCGGAGATTCCAGAACAGAAGGTCTGAGAGATGCTGTAAATGATGACAGTGTCTGGTCCTGTCTTTCTTCCATGGGATATGACTGGATGGTATCTACAGGTGTGCCACAGGTGGAAGATCAGATAGAAGATAATACAGCAGTTATTATCCTGATGGGAGTCAATGATCTCTATCATGTGAATGATTATATCAGCTATATTAATTCCAAGGCAGCAGAGTGGGGAAACCGTGGAGCCCAGACATATTTTGTATCTGTAGGTCCTGTGCAGAATGATCCGTACTGCAGTAATGGGGAGATAGAGAGCTTTAATGCAGCAATGCAGGCGAATCTCAGCGGGCTTACCTCAACAGGATAGTCCATAATGAATGTAGGCTGAGTAAGATTTTCCTCAACAAATTCTTCAAAGAACGAATTAAGTACATCGCCCCAAGTAGCCTTACCCGGTGCAATCTCTATACCCTTTTCCTTAGCAACGGTTACTGCCTTTTCATCGTCACTCATAAAGGAAGCAAAATCAACACCGCTGTATTCCTTAACGGCGTCAACCATAGTAAGCCTTTTGAATGGGCTTTCAAGGTCAATCTCCGTACCGTTAAATACGATATGAAGGCTGTCGCAAACTTCGTTTGCCGCATTACGGATAAGTGCCTCGGCAATATCCATCATACCGTGATAATCGGTGAATGCCTGATAAAGTTCAATACAGGTAAACTCGGGATTATGACGAACATCCATACCCTCGTTGCGGAAGTTTCTGCCGATTTCGTACACTCTCTCCATACCGCCTACAATAAGACGCTTTAAGTAAAGTTCTGTTGCGATACGAAGATACATATCCATATCAAGAGTGTTATGGTGGGTGATAAACGGTCTTGCCGCAGCACCGCCCGGGATAGTGTTAAGAATCGGGGTTTCAACCTCGATAAATCCGAGATTATCAAGATACGAACGAATAGAAGAAATAATCTTTGAACGCTTGATAAATGTATCCTTTACATCGGGATTCATAATCATATCAAGGTATCTTCTGCGGTATCTTGTATCTGTATCGGTAAGACCGTGGAACTTTTCGGGAAGCGGAAGAAGCGACTTTGAAAGAAGTCTGATTTCCTTTGCGTGAACGGAAATTTCACCCGTTCTGGTCTTAAATACAAAGCCCTTTACTTCAACTATATCTCCGATATCCCAAGTCTTAAACTCACTGAATACATCCTCGCCGACATCGTTCATTCTTACATAAGCCTGAATTCTGCCGTTTCTGTCCTGAATATCGATAAAGTTAGCCTTACCCATATCACGCCAGGTCATAATTCTGCCTGCGATGATAACATCTTTATTTTCAAGGTTTTCAAAATCAGCCTTAATCTCGTCGGAATGATGAGTCTGCTCTGCAACGGTAATTTCAAACGGGTCCTTGTCGGCGTCCTGAAGAGCCTTGAGTTTATCTATTCTGATCTGCTTTTGCTCATTTTCGCTGAGAACAACCTCTGCCATCGTCATCTGAGCGGCATTTGCGTTATTGCCGATTTTTTCGATAATTTCAAGAGCCTGTGCCTCATCGTCTGCACTGCCGCCGAAAGCGACTGCGCCGGTCTGAAGATAAAGAGTATATTTAACTTTATCGCCGTCAACCTCAACAACATATTTCGGATTTGTTTTTTCCTCGTCGTTTTGAAGTGCGTTTTGCACCTTCATACGACTGTTTTTCTTTACAGCCTTAACGCCTCTCTTGCACTCGTCTTCCTTTGCAAAAACAGGTGATGAGCCGACGCTCTGACCGTCAATCAATAATTCAAATGTGAAAGTGCCGTCACCGTGCTTAGTGATTTCAAACTTTCCTGCCATATATTTCTACCTCTGAATCTTTATTTCGGATTAGTCAATAGACTTAATCTCAAACTCTAAATTTCCGATAGGTGCCTCAACAACTACCTTTTCGCCAACGGCAGCGCCGATAAGTGCCTTTCCTACCGGGCTTTCGTCGGAAATTTTGCCCTGCGACGGATTGCTCTGCGAGAAGCCGACGATTTCGTAAACGAACTTCTGACCGTCACGCAAAACGGTAACCTTTGAGCCCATTGATACCTTATCGCTTGCCGTATTATCAATAATCACTGCGTTTTTAAGTTGATATTCGAGTTCCTGAATACGAGCCTCAATTTTAGCCTGCTCGCTCTTAGCCTCGTCATATTCGCTGTTTTCACTAAGGTCACCGTAGGAGCGTGCAACCTTAAGTTTTTCTGCAATGTCAACTCTTCCTTCGGTTTTAAGCTGTTCAAGTTCTGCCTCTAACTCGGCTTTACCTGCGGCTGTCATAGTAAATGTTTTTGCTGCCATGATTATATCTCCTTAACATTAATATACAATTTAACTAAATAATTATATATTATAATAACTTCAATGTCAACAGCAAAAAACACAAATTGCCTTGAAGATGTAAGTCCGATAAAGGAACAAAAAAGGTTATCTCATTTACGAGATAACCTTTTTCTTATTAATCGTTATCGACATTTGTCGGTGAATAATACGGGTCCTGCTCCTGATTAAAAGGTTGAGACGGTTCGTCGGGAATTACAAGAGCACAGATTATATATGCCCAAACTCCCGCTCCGCCGAAAAGAACCACGAGAGCCCACAAAAGACGGACGACTGTCGGGTCCATATTAAGATACTTTGCAAGCCCTGCGCAGACACCGCAAATTTTTCTGTCCGTTACCGATTTATACAATTTCTTTTCCATATTTTCTCCTTAAAAACTGTCTTTTCCGTCAAACGGATTTTATATCCGTACCGCCGAAAATATTTGTTGCGTTTATGAAAATCGTCTTTGCGTCGGGCGGAAGATTTTTATTGCTCTTATCCGAAGTACCGCCGAATGCACTGTTCGATTTAACTATAACTCTTACATCCTGCGGAACATAAATATCGACTCCGCCGAATACTGCATTTACATTCACAACGCAGTTATTAACTATATCCGCATTACGCACATCAACCTTAATTTCGCCGAAGGTGGCACAAAATCTGCCGCCTGCAAAGCCGTTGTCGAAGCGATAATTTTCGCCTGCAAACAAAGCATTGTATACTGCGTTGGACTGAGTAACGGGAGCGGAAGCATCATAAACGGTATCGCCCTGCGGTATGTATTCCTGCTCTTTATCGGAAGTGAGATTATTAATCACCACAGAAACGCCGACAAGTACAACAACGGCAGGCAAAATAAACGCTTTATACATCCAAATATCATAATAACAGTTAATCAGCAACAGCACGCCCACAACAAGTCCCACAGCGGAAAATGTTTTATTTTTATCCTTAAACAGACCGATAAAGCACGGAACGATAATAAACAGCGTCCACCAGCCGTCAAAGAAAATCGAGCGGTCGATTATGTTTGCTTCCTTAAGACCCCACAACAAACCGAGTGCTATAATCACGAAGCCCCAAAGAATGCCTTTGGTTTTATTCATATCTTTCCCTCCTTAATATGAACGATATGCATAGTTTTTATTTTAATAATTATTTATATAATCCTTTAATCACATATTAACAGCAACCGTTACAGAAAGTCAATAAATAACATCAACTTTTATAACAATATAATATAGAATTATTACAAAGAGGTGAACTTTGCATTACCATATTGTAATAAAAATTAAAAATTTTATAAAACAAAAACAGTTGACCCATTTTGACGAGTCAACTGCTTTACTTTACGGATTAAAATCAGTCGTTCGGGATGAACTTTGCATGAACTGCCGAAACTGCTCTGTCCGCATCGTCTGCATCGATGATAACGGAAATCTTAATCTCGGAGGTTGAAATCATTCTGATATTGATATTTCTCTCATAGAGAGCCTCGAACATAGCGGTTGCGGTGCCCGGGTGCGACTCCATACCTGCACCTACGATAGAAACCTTTGCTACATTGGTATCGCAAACAATCTTTGCATTTTGAAGATGTGATGAGCCCTTGAGAAGTTCAACGGCAACGGGACCGTTATCCTTACTTACGGTAAATACTATATCCTTTGTGCCGTCTCTGCCGAAAGACTGAAGAATAATATCTACATTAATGTTCTTTTGCGAAAGTTTTGAGAATATATTGAACGCAACGCCCGGGTTATCCTCAACACCGAGTACGGATACAAGAGCCACATCCTTATCCTTAGTTACGCCTCTGATTAACATTTTTTCCATTTTTGCTACCTCCTTAACGATTGTACCCGGTACCGGGTTAAGTGATGAAAGAACTTCAAGTTCTACCGAATATTTTTTTGCCATCTCGACTGAGCGGTTATTGAGAACCTGTGCGCCGAGGGTTGCAAGCTCAAGCATTTCGTCATATGTGATTTCCTTAAGTTTGCGGGCATTTTCAACCTTGCGTGGGTCTGCCGTATACACGCCCTCAACATCGGTAAATATCTGGCATTTATCGGCGTGAAGAGCAGCGGCGATAGCAACTGCCGAGGTGTCCGAACCGCCTCTGCCGAGTGTGGTAAGGTCGTCGTATCTGTTAATGCCCTGGAAACCTGCAACAACGCAAATATTATGTCTTGCAAGTTCAGCCTGCAATCTGTTAGGTCTGATATTCTTTATTCTGGCAGAACCGTAAACACTGTTTGTGTTAAAGCCTGCCTGCCAGCCCAAAAGACTGATAACCGGAAAGCCGAGCGATTCGATAGCCATCGCGAGAAGCGAAATGGAAATCTGCTCACCTGCTGCCAAAAGCTGGTCAAGTTCTCTGTTTTTAGCCGTCGGATTAATCTCCTTAGCCTTTTCGATAAGATCATCTGTTGTGTCGCCCTGTGCCGATACGACTACGACAACATCGTTGCCTGCCTTATAGGTATCGGTTACAATCCTTGCGACATTCATAACTCTTTCGGCATCAGCTACCGAAGAGCCTCCGAATTTCTGGACAATAAGTGCCATATTTTCCTCCTGTATGAATTAATAGTTTGTTACCTTAATTGTATTGATTACATCAATGCCCTCGAGCTTTTTGACAAGCTGATTTTCGGTCATCGAATCTGTGATAAATGCAACCTCGTCCGAAGGCTGTCCCTTGCGGCTGAGGAATTTAACATCGCTGAATGCGGACATAACGGCATTTTCACTTGCCTTTGCACGAACATAAAACGGCATCTCAAGCACAGCTTTTTCGTCTGCAACATAATCCTCGCTGCCTGCACCCCAGCCGAAATTCTTTCTTCTGTCAACATGAACGGCGCAGTCTACCATATCAGCAACAACAGCACTGGCTGTCGGAAGTTTACCTGCTCCCTGTCCGTAAAAGCACACATCGCCTACGGCATCTCCTCTGACAAGAATAGCATTAAACACTCCGTTTACGCTTGCAAGTTGCGAACCGTTAAATACAACGGCAGGACTTACAAAAGCGGTAATTGTATCATCATTGATTTTTTTAATTTGACCGAGGAGTTTAATCACGCCGTTAGCCGAAGAAATGTATGATACATCTTCGAGAGTGATTTTTGTAATGCCCTCAGCCTTAACCTGGTTAGGATAAACATGCTTTCCGAAAGCAAGAGAAGCAAGAATACAAACCTTGCGGCAGGCATCAAAGCCCTCGATATCCGCTGTCGGGTCTTTTTCGGCAAAACCGTTATCCTGTGCAAGTTTAAGTGCATCCTCAAAGGTCATACCGTCCTCAATCATCTTTGTAAGGATAAAGTTGGTAGTACCGTTAAGAATACCCGCAATGCCCTCGATATTGTTAGCGGCAAGGCACTGAGCCATAGGGCGGATAATCGGAATACCGCCGCCTACGCTTGCCTCAAATAGATAGTTAACGCCGTGCTTTTCGGCAGCCTGAAGAAGTTCAAGTCCCTTTTGAGCAACGAGTTCCTTATTCGATGTTACAACGCTCTTTCCCGATTCGAGAAGTTTCATGGTAAAATCAAATGCCGGATTAACTCCGCCCATGGTTTCCGCAACAACTTTAATTTCATCGTCGTTCAAAATATCGTTAAAATCCTTTGTGAACAAATCCTCGTGGGGATCACCCTCAAAGTCACGCAAATCAAGAATTTTTGCGACCTCGAGAACTTCGCCGCCGGTACGATTAGATATACTCTTTTCGTGGGTCTCGATAACCTCAACAACGCCGGAACCTACAGTTCCGTAACCCATAACTGCTACCTTCATATTATTCCTCCTAAACAATCTCGGCTGATTTTACTCCGCCGATATTTTTAATCTTTGATATTAAATCCTCTGTCGATACATCTGTCTGCGAAAGTCTGACCGTAATGGACACATCGGCTATATTATTTACCGGAATGCTCTGATTTACAGCCAAAATATTTGCACCGGCAAGATAAAGTTCGTTCATGACCGAACTGAGCACGCCTGCGTTGTCTATCAATTTTGCATTAATTGCGGTGACATCGTCTCCCTGCTCGTTATATTCAAATATTTTATCCTTATATTTATAATATGCCGAACGGGATATCCCCGCCATCTTTGCCGCCTGAGAAGCACTGGTCGCCTCGCCGGACTGCAAATAGCCGTTTGCCTCAACAACCTTGGCGTATATTTCGGGCAATATCGACATATCTACAAGCAGATATTTTACTTTTCCCATTTGTACACCACCCGTGGACAACTGTATTACTGTGAAAAACACTTTTCATATATTAACACAAAACCTTTACATAATCAAGAGTTATTTTTCAATTTGTCAAAAATACATAAAAAAGCGGCTCGAATACAGTATTCAAGCCGTTTTTTCATATAAAACAATGTTTAATTCTCGCTTGTTTTGCTTTTTGGCAAAATAACAAGCATAACCGTTCCCCTTTCGGAACTTTCCTCGGCAAAGACTCTGCCGCCGTGAAGTGAAGCAATTTCCCAAACAAGCGAAAGTCCCAGTCCGACACCGCCGTATTCCCTGCTGCGTGATTTATCAACACAAAAAAACGGATGAAAAATACTTTCTCTGTACTGTTCGGGTATTCCGTTGCCGTTATCACGCACTCTGATAAAAATCTGTCCGTTTTGTTCACTGATACAAGCCCTTACGCTCTCGTTCGGTCGATTGTAGCGTATGGCATTTTCCGTAAGATTAAAGAGCATACGATAAATCAGTGTATCGCTTCCGATAATTGTTCCGTCTCCGTCGCATTCGAGAGTGATTCCTCTTTTTTCGGCAAGCGGTGCAAGGTCGGCAAAAACTTCTTCAAACATAGGTGCAAGTTCAATCACATCATCACAAGGCACGGTGCGAAGTTCGCTCATTTCAAGCAAAGTTTTTGTCATCTGTGACATTCTTTCCGTCTGCTCCTGCAAAAGTTTTAACAGTTCTGCCGTATCGGGCTGAACATCAGAATGTTCAACGGAAAACAATTCAATCTGCGCCTGCATAAGTGCAAGCGGCGTTCTCAGTTCGTGCGCGGCATTACCCGTAAACTGCCGTTGGGCAGAAAAGCCCTCATCAAGACGCTCGAGCATACCGTTAAACGATTTGCTGAACTGCTTAAATTCTGGAAGAACATCCTCGCTTATTTTCATATCTGCCAAATTATTGGGCTGAACATTCTCCACCTGAGAGGCAAAACTCTTTAACGGTTTCAAGGCTCGACCGCTGACAAAATAAGCCAGCACACCGCCGAGCAAAGTAACAGCCACGGTGATATACCAATTAGTTGTACCGAAAGAATGCTGAGCGCCGTTTACTATAATGGTAAGTTCGTCACGGTCAAGGCTCTTACTTTCCGGGTCAAACGAATCCGGCTCGCCGTTTTCAATTTCGCTGTACGCAGAAATTCCGTTACCTATCGAATCCATATAATGCTTACCCGAATAGCCGATTAAACAGTTCATAAGCACACAGGTCAAGCCTATCAAAGCAACGGTCATCAGCGTAATTCTCCACTGCAAAGAAAGTCTTTTCATTCCTTTTCCTCCATAACATATCCCTCGCCTATACGATTATGTATAGGGTCATAGCCCATAGCAGAGCGAAGTTTCTTTCTGAGTGCCGAAATATGCACTCTTATGGAATTACTGAAATTATCAACACTGCTGTCCCAAACATGCTCGAGAAATTCCTCTTGGCTTATAGGCCGTCCTTGATTGAGCATAAGATATTCAAGAATACCCGTTTCCTTTCTTGTAAGGGACAACGGCTCGGACGAAACATACGCTTTGCGTGATTTAGTATCAAACGAAAGTTTTGAGCAGGTCAAGACAACATCGCTTTGAGTAAACCGTCTGAGTGTCAGACTGCGTATTCTTGCGGCAAGTTCGTCAAGATGAAACGGCTTAGTAAGATAATCGTTTGCGCCTGCGTCCAATCCCTCAACCTTATCGGCAACCTCACAGCGAGCAGACAAAATAAGCACCTTTGTATCGCTGTCGGTTTTTCTGAGTTCTTTAAGAACGGTCATACCGTCTGCGTCGGGCAAATTCAAATCAAGTACAACAAGGTCGAAGCGTTCTATCAAAAGCATCTCCATAGCCGTTTTTCCGTCATAGCAATAATCCACGCTGTATGCAAGATGTCTGAGACTGCGTACAATGGTATCGCACAGAGTTCTCTCATCCTCAACAACTAAAATATGCATAAATATCCTCCCGACAGTTAATTTTTTCATCAAACCGATATGTAACAGTATTATAACACAAACGCATAAAGTTTTTGTTAATTTTTTCGTCAACCGAGCAAGAAAAGTTTTAATTAATTCGTTTACTTAACAGAAAATTTATATCCCGTGTGCTATAATCGGGACGAAAACGAAAGGAGTGGTAAAATTGTTCAAAGCAAAAAAGGCTGTATCACAAGGCTTTTTACTGATCGCAGGAACGGTTATGCTGTGCTGCGGAGCAATGCGAGGCGAAGCAGAGACCATATTAAGTAAGGCGATAAGGCTGTGCTTGGAGTGTGTGGGAATTGGATAAGAACAAAAAGAAAAGAAACATATCAAAGCCGCTGAGCCGATTTCGCAGTTGGATTCAGGCAGGAGCAACGCTCCTTACAAATATACATTTGCCAAACTTTTTCAAGGGCGGAATATATCAGGGCAACGGCAAAGCGGTATGCGTTCCCGGATTAAACTGCTACTCCTGTCCGGCGGCGTCGGGTGCTTGTCCGATAGGAGCATTTCAATCGGTGGTAGGCTCGTCTAAATTTAAGTTTTCCTATTATATAACGGGATTTTTAATTTTGCTCGGCGTACTGCTCGGTCGCTTCATTTGCGGATTTCTGTGTCCGTTCGGTTGGTTTCAGGATTTATTACACAAAATACCTACTAAAAAACTGTCAACAAAAAAACTCAAACCGCTTACCTATTTGAAATATGCAGTCTTACTGCTGAGCGTGGTTATTTTGCCTGCATTTGCGGTAAATGATGTAGGAATGGGCGACCCGTTTTTCTGCAAATATATATGTCCGCAGGGAGTGCTTGAGGGGGCTATTCCGCTGTCAATCGTAAACGAGGGCATACGCTCGGCCCTGGGCTCATTGTTTACACGAAAACTTATAATTTTAATAGCCGTAGTAATTTTGAGCGTACTGTTTTACCGTCCGTTTTGCAAATGGATATGTCCTCTCGGTGCATTTTACGGACTGATGAACAAGGTATCGCTTTTGGGAATAAAAGTTGACGGACACAAATGCGTATCCTGCGGAAAGTGTGCAAAGGTGTGCAAAATGGATGTTGATGTAACAAAAACACCTAATCACACCGAATGTATACGTTGCGGCAAATGCATCACCGCCTGCCCGACCAAGGCTGTTAGTTTCAGCTACGGCTTTGGATTACCCGAAAAAAATCTTTGCGACAATGCAAAGGTGAATAAATCAACAAACAAAGAAAAATCAATCAATAAAAAAACGGAGGAATGATTATGAAAAAATCAATCACAAAAATCTTAGCCGTACTGCTTGTGGCGGTGCTTACGCTCAGCCTTGCAGCCTGTTCCGCAAAAAAGAACAAGAATGACAATTCTTCATCAAGTGCAGATACCGATATTGCAACCCTGATGTCGGTTGAGCCGAACAACGCAGAGGAAGCGGCAGACCTGTACCAAAAACTTATGCAAAAGGAAAACGATATTCTTACAAACAATTCAAGCCTTTGGGAAAAGGTATTTATGTCGGCAAACAAGGAAACGCCGATGATTGAGGACGGCACTAATTACGGCGATTTTCTGCTTAAGACAATTGATGGTGCAAAGGACCAATTCTCGGCAGATGAACTGAAAATCCTCAATGAGGGTGCTGAGCAGATTAAGGAAATCGAAGGAAAACTTACAATCCTCGAGCAAAAATATCCGGGTTGCGGAAGTAAGCCGAGTTCAGGCGAAAGCGTTGCGGCAGACAGTGCAGGCAAAATTTCAAATGAAAGCGAACTCACAAAATTCCCTGCCTTTCAGGGAAAAGATTTAGACGGCAACGATGTAAACAGCAACGACCTTTTCTCATCCAACAGCGTAACAGTTGTTAACTTCTGGTTTACAACCTGCAAGCCTTGTGTCGGCGAACTCGGAGAATTAGAAACTCTCAACAAAGAACTCGCTTCAAAAGGCGGTGCTGTTGTCGGTGTAAACTCTTTCACGCTTGACGGAGACAAAACAGCAATCTCCGAAGCAAAGGATATTCTTTCGCAAAAAGGTATCACCTACAAAAACATTGAGTTTGTCTATCGCCGTCACCCCAGCGAATGGAACAGCCCCATATTGGAGGAAATGGACAAAAAGCACGAAAACTTCCACCTTATCACCGACTATTCGGTAAAACAGTGGATTGTGGCAAGCGATGTAATCTTCTCTTGGATAAGCACATCTATTGCGGAAATTTACTTTGCAGGCAAAAGCTGTTTTGTCGTTCGTCCCTACCCGGTTGAATGGGAATACGACCCGGTTGTTTCCAAAGCAGAGGCGATCATTTATGCAGACAACTAATTCTGACTTTATTGATATTATGGAAAAAAATCATATGGAGATTCCATGGCATGACTACGCCAATGATGACAGTAATGTGTTGATTGCAGAAGCCGGACTGATCGAAAAAGCTTCTGTCATCGGCCGTGTTGGGTTAATCATGCTCTCCTGTGGAACCGGTGCATGGCGTGTACGGACTTCCATGAACCGGCTTTCCAAAGAGCTTGGTGTAACCTGTACGGTAGACGTGGAGGTAT
>OQVT01001170.1_pt1 | contig 16300 bp, 11 predicted proteins | sample 1691561 | NCBI WGS metagenome assembly OQVT01 (sample SAMN03418260, study PRJEB22391) | human gut metagenome | biome: human-gut; feature: organic feature; material: feces | host: Homo sapiens | place: Tanzania | collected 2013-01 | reverse complement strand
TGGGTTTCTCCTCAAGGAAATCGCTACAAGAAGTAAGTACCGATGCAGCGAACAGGCAAGCATAAAATATCTTAGATTTCATATTGTTTCGTTTTTTTGTAATGAATGATTTTGATTTTTAGAAGCTCAAGCGTACGCCGAAGGTGAAGGTACGGGGATTAGGATAAGCACCCATGTCGATACCGTTGTTGTTGTCGACGTTTGCATCAGAGAAGGCGATACCAGCGGGGTCGATACCCTTGTAGCCAGTGATGGTGAAGAGGTTCTGAGCCGAGAATGAGAGACGTACATCGGCAAACTTCATCATTGAGCGAGGCAGTGTGTAAGCTACGCTGATGTTCTCGCAACGGAAGTAGTCGGCGTTCTCAAGCCACTTAGACGAGTTGCCATAGCTCTTGCCCTTACCATAAGTAGGCATGGTTATACCCACCTGTGAGAAGTAGTCTTTATCAGTAACAAAAGGTGAAGCACCAGGTGTGCTGTTCATTGAGTAACGCACAAGGTTCAAACGCTTAGCACCAAAGGCACCATTGAAGAAGGCGTTGAATTCCCAGTTCTTGTATGTGATGGCGTTGTTCCAACCTACGGTTACATCGGGGTTAGCGTGTCCGAGCACGAAGCGGTCAGTATCCTTGTTAGGATCAGCGGTCTTTGTGCCATCAGCCTTGTAGTACATATCAACAAAATGTCCGTCAGCGTTCTTCTCTACACCTGCCCACTTGAAGCCATAGAATGTACCAATGGCCTCACCCTTGGTGATGATGGTACAGGGGTCAACCGAACCAGCCGATGGTTTCTCTCCATAAAGACGTGGGCTCTGAGCGGTAAGCTTCGTAACCTCGTTCTTCAGGTAGCTGGCATTGATGGTGGTTGTCCACAGGAAGTCTTTAGTCTGAATAACGTGTGCAGTAACGTTCACGTCAACACCCTTGTTGCTAACCTCACCAGCGTTTGACCAGTATTTAACATCGCCCGAAGACATTGTAGGTTTCTGGATAAGCAGCGCGTCAGTAGTTTTCTTTGAGAAGAAGTCGATACCCAGGTTCAAGCGTCCTTTCAGCAAGCCGAGGTCGATTCCGAAGTCAAGCTGATGCACCTTCTCCCATGTCAGGTCAGGAGTGCCGAGGTCGCCAATCCAGTAACCAGTTGTGCTTGAGCTCATACCATAGTTGAAGCTTAAGGTAGAGAGGCCACCGAGGGTAGAATAAGGAGTGATGTCTTGGTTACCAATTACACCATAGCTGGCGCGAACCTTCAAATACTCGATAGCATTTTTCAGAGGCTCAAAGAACTTTTCGTTTGAAACAGTCCATGCAGCAGCAATAGAGGGGAAGTAGCCCCACTTCTTGTTTTGGAAGCGGCTTGAACCATCAGCACGCAACGTACCGGTAAGCATATAGCGGTCAGCATAGTTGTACATTACACGTGCTACACCTGAGAGCATAGACCACTTTTGATAGCCGTTGCTGGCGTCGCGCGAAGCGGCATCCTTAACGTTCCAATAGCCCAGCAGCTCATGCACCATGTTGTCGCCTTGGATACCCATGAGGCGTGTTTCGTTGCTGGCAGCCTCCCATACACCTGTAGCTACGAGGTTGTGGTCGCCCCACTTGCCTGCATAGGTAAGGTTGTTGGTGCTCTGCAGTGCCAATACCTGGGCGTTGCTGTTGGTCATAGATGTAGAACCCATCACATACTTAGATCCCATGGTGTAGGTCTTATAGTCGTTATAATCGACAGCATTGGTTGTGGTGAAGGTAAGACCCTTGGCAATGTTAAACTTCAGGTCGACATGTCCGTTCACCATGGTGCGGTTACGGTCGTTCTTATTCTCGTGAATCAAGCCCCATGGGTTTTTCTCGATACAGTTGAAGGGATCGTTGTTGTAAGCGCCGTTAGCGTTACGAACATCCATAGCAGGCGAGAAGTTTAAGCCCACCCAGATGGGGTTGCTTTGGTGCTGACCAAAGCTTGCAGCGCCGCTATTTTCGGTGCGTGAGAGGTTAGCATCGGCTGTAAGCTCAAGCCAATCGAACAGTTTGTTATGAATGTTCAGCTTCACAGCATAACGCTTCGACTGTGTGTCGCGTACCACACCCGTCTGATCCATGTAATTGGCCGAGAAGTAGGTCTGAGTGTTCTCGTTACCCTTTGATACAGCCACCTTATAGTTCTGTGTTACACCTGTGTGCAGGAGCTGATCCATCCAGTCAACGCCCTTGTCCTTGCCACTGATATAGTCGGCCACACGTGCCTGTTCGATACCCTTATACTGTACCAATGCCTCAGCATACTCTTTTGTGCTCATAACCTCAGGCAGGTGATAAGCGTTAGAGAAGCCGAGCGAAGCATCAAACGTTACCTGTGTAGCGCCAACCTTACCAGTCTTGGTCTGCACCATCACAACGCCATTGGCACCACGAGCACCATAGATGGCGGTTGAAGAGGCGTCTTTCAGTACCTGAATGCTCTGAATGTCTTCAGGGTTGATGCCCTCAAGACCTGTCTCGCGTACGATACCGTCAACAACATACAGCGGGTCGTTGCTCTTGTTTACCGAGCTGGCACCACGCACACGAATCTTCATCGCACCACCAGGCACACCTGAAGATGTGACCTGCACACCTGACATACGGCCGTTCAGCGCGTCCTCAACGCGAGCCACGGGCTGGTCCTTGAAGCTCTTGCTGTCCATCACGGAAACCGATCCTGCCAAGTCGGCCTTCTTTACAGTACCGTAACCAATGACGATTGTTTCTTCGAGCATGCTTGCGTCGTCCTCCATAGTGATGTTAAGAGGCGCGCCTGTCCATGTGATTGTTTTGGTCTTGAAGCCGATAGAAGAGATTGTCAGCTTTGCCCCCTTAGACACATTGGCAAGCTTGAAGTTGCCGTCAATGTCGGTCACCGTACCGCCAGATTGTCCTTCCACACGAATGGTAGCGCCGATAAGGGGCTCGCCTGTTGCGTCAAGAACTTTACCTGTGCAAGAATTGTCTTGCTGCATAGCGGTAGCAATAATGCTGTGGCTTGCCAACGCTGGAACGGCACATATAGGCGACATGGCGCCCAAGAGAGCCGCGAAATAAAGATTCACTCTTTTGTTCATAGGTTTTTGTTGTTTTACTATAGTTGTTTATTAAAATGGTTATTTCCTTATTTTTAGATTTCGGATAAGCCTCTTCGAATGTTTTGTTGCTTTAGCTTCGTTTGTTTCTTCGAATTGGCTTCTGCGATAGGAACTGGGATGTTTATTATATAGTTGTTTGTTGTCATTTCATTATGGTCTTGGTCAGCTATGGTTGCGTGTTTTTAGGCACACAACAAGCTTGTGACAGTCGCGCATCTTCGGCTTCGACTTTGTTCTGAAGCTTCGTTTCTTCTTTTCAAGAAGAGTTTTTCCTTCGCCTTGTCGAGCCGAAGAATACGCTTGTCACCTTTTAAAATAGCTTAAACTTTTAAATAGCTTTTAACCTTCTAATAGTTTAAAACTTGTTTTTTCTTTTAAGTTGTCTTCGCCATTAGGAATTTCTGTTTCGTATCACTTAGCTTAAATGTTTTTTGTTTCCTTCAGGTAAAGCATGTTGTTGACAGATTTACTACAGTCGTTTTTAAGTTTATGTTCTTTTTATTTCGGAGTTTCGTGTCGGGATTGGTTCACGCTCTCATTTACAGATCAGTCTGTAACGCGCCATCAGGCATGCTCCTAACACGCCAGCCTTGTCGGTAAGCGTTGAAGTCACAACCTTCGAGTCTTCGTTCATGATGTTCAGCGAGTAGCGTTTGATACCCATTCTCACTGGAAGGGTCAGATAATCGCCTGTCACAGAGAGCTCACCACCAATGACCAACATCTCAGGATTGAAGACGTTTATCATGCTTGCCAACTGTTTACCGAGCTCATCGGCCACCTGTTGCAGGGTTGCAAGACTTAAAACATCTTCTTTTTCTATGGCATCGAGCACATCTTTAAAAGTTAGCTCTTCATGACGGTTAACAACTTTGTCGGAAAGAACCGACTGTTTGCCTTGCAGCAGAGCTTCTGTCAGCTTGCGTTTAAGAGCGCGTCCTGAGGTTTCGGTCTCAATGCAGCCTATCTTGCCACAATGACAGATGATATTATTGTTGTAAGCAGGGTTATGGCCAAACTCGCCCGAGTAGCCCGACTTGCCATAATAGAGCTTGCCGTCAATTATTATTCCAATGCCTATTCCCCAGCATACGTTCACAAAAATCACGTCTTTCAAGCCTCGGCAACTGCCTTTTATAAACTCGGCATAAGTCATGCTTCGTGTATCGTTCTCTATGCAGACTGGTAGGTCGATCATCTTAGATATGCGGTCGGTCAAAGGCTCGTCGTTAAAAGAGAAGATAGTGTAGGTCTTACCCTCATGAGCGTTCACGCGCTCTGCAATGTTTACACAGACGTTCAAAATATCCTCGCGCTTAACTGGCAGACTGTCTATAAACTGGTTCAGAATCTGCCCCATCTGCTCAAGGTTGTCGACAGTGTTCTCATAGTGGTAAGGCACGCTGGTCTTATCCACTATAGGGTGGCCGCAGAAATCGGTTGCTGTGAGGGCAAGATGGCTCATCTCTGGGTTGGCTCCTATAAAATAGCCTGCCTTGGGATTGAGATCGTAGAGCATCGGTATGCGCCCAGTAGAGGTTTCTTTCTTTCCCACTTCCTTAACCAGACCATGGACCATAAGATCGTTTAAAGCTGCTGCTGCGGTTGGAAGACTTACATCTATATTTTTGGCAATGTCCGAGACTGTGGAAGTGCCCATTAATATAAAATGTTCCAATATGCGCTTAGGCATTGTAGCTTTTTTAGTTATCTTATTAATATATTTTAGAATATCTTCTTTCATAATTAAGTTTTTTACGTTGGCAAAGGTATAATTATTTTAATAACCTACAAGAATTTTTGTGTTAATAAATTTTAAATGTATTGTTATGTATGCATTTTCTATTCATTTTACTCATTCTTTACCCTACTTTTTGCTCGTATACCTATTATAATAAGCAGCTCTTAATTACAGATCATCATCATGTAAGGAGTTTTATGTACAGAATGTAAAGTATAAAACACTATAAATCCATGAATTTAGATAAATTAACCTACAAAACGATTGTTTTACAGATTTAAAAAGCAAAGAAAAAATGAAGAAATTGGTTTTAATGTTCGTAGCTATCGCAGCTATCTCTTTCGCATCATGTGGTAACAAGACTGCAGCTCCTGCTGCTAACGCTGACAGCGATACCGTACAGGTAGCTGACACAACTGTTGACACAACTGCTGTTGATACAACTGTTGCTCAGTAATATTTAGCTCGAACAAAAAAATGAGAGATTAACCGCTGACCCTCAGGGTCGGCGGTTTTTTTATGTCCTTACCGCTACAACTACCTTATTAAGTATGACAACAAAAGCTTTATTATCAATCGTCGACATAACATTCGCCACTATTGCAAGTACACCAGCATACGCTATTGGTATAAATAGCGAGAATCCAAACACTATAAACTGCGAGAATCCAAACACTATAAACTGCGAAAATCCGAACACTATAATCACAGCAACAACAACTGCCACCACACAATGGCAAGCCGGAAGAATTGTGAGCAAGACAGATATCAAGGCAAACAGACTTGAACATTATTTCTGCAAGAAGAACATTGACAATCAACTCTTTGCCCGCATATATGGCAAATCGTACAAAGCCAACTGCACATTAGCACGCACTGAACTGCGTTATCTGCAACTGTTACACTACACTATTGACGGAAAGATAATGACTGGCGAGATGATTTGCCATAAAGATATAGCCAACGATCTGATTGAAATATTCCGTAAACTATTTGAAGCCCACTACCCTATCGAGCGCATTCAGCTCATTGACGACTTCGGAGCCGACGATGTAACGTCGATGAACCATAACAATACGTCGTGCTTCAACTACAGAGCGGTGGCAGGATCAAAGAAATTGTCGAAGCATAGTATGGGAAAGGCCGTGGATATCAATCCGCTTTACAACCCATACGTAAAAAAACGCGCCAACGGAAAGACAATTGTCAATCCTGAGAAAGGCCGCCAATATGCCAACCGAAGCAAGCAATTCAAATACAAGATCGACCGCAACGACCTTGCCTACCGACTATTTACACAACATGGATTTACGTGGGGAGGCGGCTGGCGTTCGCTGAAAGACTACCAGCACTTCGAGAAATAAAAGGCCAAGACAGAGACATCAGACTGCTATCTTCAGCAAAACCTACAGCAGACCCACTCTCTCACTACACCCCACCCTTAGCTATCTTGAATGTCTTTGCCCCATACTTCACTATATACATGCCAACATAAGCCTCGTTATTCACAAACGAGGCATAAGGCATACGTCCGAGCATGACTCCGCTAATGGAATAGACAGACACAATAGCCGACGGTTCAATAACATCAGGACTGCCATAAACATCGCTTATTCCATTAGTTGCGTCATTCAGTTCTACATTGCGCCAATCGCTCCAGGGCTTTTCCACTCCTCGCTTTACAGCCTGAACACGCCATCGATACACCACATTGGGCTGTAGCGAATTGAATTCATATTCTGTGTCATACACATTATATATATATAGCACATCGCCTGCGGCACGCGTTGCAGCAAAGTCGCTCTCCGAGAAAGCGCCATCATATATACCAATTGAATATATATAGCATCGTGTAGTAGGCACAACATAAAGGTTGAAAGGCTTGCAATACTGATTGTCAAATACTATCAGCTGCCGATTTCCATCAGCTACAATATTTGTTCTATCAATAACATTTCCGTCATAATCAATAAGCAACAACATAATATCAGGCTTATCATCCTTATAAGCGGCTGAAACAAAACTTATCGTGACCTTTCCAGACTTGTTGTTCTTGATATGTGGCGATATGAGGAAACTGTTTTTAGGAGTTGAAGTTCCAAGTTTCAGACATCCCACACCCTTAAACACATTATCGCCAGTCCACCCCTTGTTACTCGTATGGGCATCAAGTCGTGACGACAAATTCGTTGTTCCGTCACTCTTATTTCCACTTCCCCAACCAGTGAAGTCTTCCGCCAAGAGCAGTTTGTCTTCAGGTGAGACCTTACCAACCTCCTCTAATTGAACATTATAGTAATCGGCAAACTCCACTTCATTCCACTTAGCACGGAATGAAGCAGAACCAGTCTGTTCAGAATGCAACTTTGTAGCCACCGAAGGAGCGCCACCCATAAACAAGAACGAAATCAATCCATCTGAACTCTCCTTGATTTCAGTCACCGGCTTGCCAAGCAACTTTGTTCCCGAACTGTTATTATTGAACAAAGTAGCCGCAGGCGACGAGCTGTCAGTCAACTGAGTATTGCCCGACGTACCCGGATAGGTGTCGCCTTTAAGCGATTTGCTGCTTCTATCGTTGTCGGCTGCCACTATGCCGAAGCGCGGATGCGACACATCCGTATTCACCTCATTGTATTCCCAAATCGAACTATAATAATCAACATGGATGACAAGCAAGCCATGCGAAGGCAACTGCTTGTCAAACCCAGTCTGTTGGCGATTCTCAAAAATGTAATATTCACGTGGCTTATTGTCGTTATATGCCACATACGACTTGGGCGACTCGCTCAGAGCAGGCAAATCGTACACATCAGTAGGCTCAGTCAGCACCTCAGGCTGCATCCATCCGCTCACCCAACGCTGGTATGTGTTATAGCCAACGGGACAATAGCCATTGCCAGCATACGAACCATAGTCCATAACATCCCACAAGTCCATACCAAAACAATCGCCACCAGACGTGTCGTATATATCAGGCAAACCCAGACAATGGCTGAACTCATGGCAAGCCGTACCTATACCAGCCATATTATTACTGCCGTAGTCGTTCAGTTCGGCAGTACATCCATAGGTATTTATCTTCACCTTATTGAGAGTGAGGCTATAGCCGGCAGCCTTCAGAGTCCACTCATGCGGCCAAATGGTATTAGGGAGCAATGCCGGACGTGAAGCTTCGCCATAACCAGCGTATATCACGAACACCTGATCGACCTCGCCGTCGCCATCCCAATCATAATCGGCAAAGTTGACCTTATCAGCTACAAGCCGACAAGCCTCGTACACCATACCACCAGGATCCTTATCATTGCCTCTATCGTCATTGCCACCATAATCAGCCATATTCTTCGACACAGTAACAGGACCCACAACGTCGAACGACAAGTCGAACAGTCCATAGCTCTGACTATAGAAATAGTCGTGTACGGAACCCGAATTGCCGAGCGTGTTATAGCCCGTCTTGTTGAAGAAGTCGTTCCATTCGGCATTGTCATGAGCCGACTGCATCTTCACATCCTGAAAATTCACCAGAATGACAAGTCCCTTGCGCTTGCCCGTAACGCCAATGCCGTAGCCACCCGTAGCACCAGCCATACGTGTAAGCGCAGGTTCGGCAACAGCCATTACATTCTGTCGCTTGGCAACGCGTTGCAGACGAGCCTTGTTGCGCTGTGCCGCAAGCTTGGAAGCAAAGCCGGCAATGCGCTCCACCTCAGTCTTATGCCCTGCAAGAAAAGCCTTCTCCTTCAGCGAACGTCGCTCTGCGTCATGCGCCACCTGTGCCGAAGCACGCAGCACACCGTCGTCAGCCATATACGCATAGCAATAAGCCTTATCTGCGTTCATGACTATCGGCATACCGTCTTCGGTAGACATAAAGTGGAAGTTCTCGTCGCCACGCACCATGACAGTAACCATACTGCCATCTGGCTGGCGCACCAGTGTCTTACAGCGCTTTGCCGGTACAGCCCAAACGGCAACAGTACAGAGCAAGGCAACGAGAACAGCGACGTTTCTATTATGCTTCATGGAGATTAAAAGCTATATCAATCTGTAAATCAGAGCGCACACGTTTTTACAAGCCATCGAAATCATCAGGAGCCAACAAGTTGTCTGACGACACCTCACCAGAAACCGGCGACCAGCTACGCACGTAAATCTTCGGATGCTCCTCGTCATTGAAATCCCATAGCAGGAACACATATCCGTCGTCCATATATGTGCCGCCGTTGTAGCGTTGACTGTTCCAGCGCTGGCGCAAACGTACTCCATAGATATTCTCGCGCGACGAATGACGAACCAGTTCGATGTCGGAGAAGTCGACCTTGATATATCTGTTCACCCTGAACACATTGCGCAGATTGTTTATATACTGCGTCTTGGTCTGCTTGTTGAATATTATGTTCTTGCCCGGAATGCGAATGTCGGCATTAGATTGCGACGTAAGGTCTTTCCGCAACACACGTCCGGTGATGATGAGAGCGTTGTCGCTGAAAATCTCGTCGATAGCACTAAGATTCTTTTCATCGTAATAGCTGCGGAAATCCTCAACAAACTTGAGTATCTCGCGACGCATACGCACATCCTTGACCGACATTCCGCCAGCCATCAGACTCATATAAGAGTTGTTGTCCATAGCCGTGCGCACGCCCGTAATCATACCATTGCGATTGAAGCTGACGGTCAGTTCCTTGTGTATTTCGCCCTTATACGTATTGTCGAGCGGCTTCATCTCTACAGGAATCTGGCGTATCTCAAACTCCTGCACATCACGCAGACAGTTCTGTACATTGGTCTTCCACTCGCAGCGGAAACGCAGATTGGCCCACAAGCTGCTCAGTCCGCCACGTGCAGTCTCAGTAATTCTAATGCCCGAGAAGTCAAGACTGCGTCCAGCCGACTCAGCATTATTGATTTCAGAAAGCAGAGCCGACACATTGCGCTCCATGTTTTGCTTCAGCTGTTCGTTGGAAATGCCACCGCTAAAGCGGAAAGTCACCTGTGCATGCAGCAACGCCACACCCACAAGCGACATAAATAATATTGTAGATAATCGTTTCATTAATATTCGTTCGATATGTTCACTATTTACTATTCAGTCTGACACACACGGCTGCACACCCCTTGAAGCGCGACATATCAGCCACAGCACCGGTGCGCAAGTCGGTACGCTTGCCGTCGGTCTTTGGCGAAAGCACACCCACAACGTCCTTGTCTTCATTGACAGCGAGTATGTAGCAGCCCTCGACATTGCCCATTGTGCGTGGCGAACCATAGTCGCTCACCTCGCCCATGTTGCGCGCATTGTCCAGAATCCAGCGTGCCGACATAAACGTCTCCACACCTACAAGTCTGCTTATCACTTCGGGCGTAGCACCAGGAGCAGCAGGTCGCACCTCAGTCTGCACCTTGGTAGGCTGCGACTCACTATGATTCTGCACCTTAGGAGCAGACGGCTGAGCGGCATTGCCACCACCATTGGTCTGCATCAGAGCCAGTCGCGACTTCTCCACATACACAAACACCATGACATCGGCACCACGCTGAATGTCAATACTCTTGACATGGCTTTCGAGCTGAAGCGATGTTATAGTAGGCTGTTCCTCCTCCATCAACGCCATATTGATGCTGCCAAGCAGCATACCGAAAGCCGACACAAACGCCTTGTCCTGGTCGTGATCGGTAGCCTCAGCCGTATAATACTTGCCCGAGAGCTTTATCTCGTTCATACGATCGGCTCCCGACTGTGCCCTTAGCCCCACAATACCAGCCAGGCAGAGCACCAAAGTCATCAAAAATCGACACTTACACTTCATCTTCTCTTAACATTTGTGGTTGGCGAATACAGATAGCCACGACCAGTAAACACCAGCTTGTCGGTAGCTATGTCTGCCGTTTTGCACTCAACATTCAACACATGGTCGTAGCCCGACTTTGCATCGTACAGAAAGAGCGACACTACAAGACGGCCGTCCTTGTTTGACTCAACACCATAATAAGGCTTGCAACCCTTGCTAACGGCGTAGCCTACAAGCTGGCGCACCGTAGTGGTCAGCTCCTCCACCTTGCGATTGGCGCATACGAAGCGTATCTTCATCGGCACATCGGCAACGCCCTCCCATGCAGGCAGCACAATCAGGTTGCCGATACTCTGTACGGGAAACTCACGACTGAACACCGGTTGCAACGCATTCGAACCTGTATATATATAATAGGTGGAATTGGAGATGCGGCTGTCGGCATAAGTGCCACCCTTGCGCATATACAACCGCTTGCCATTGTCGGCAACTTCCTCCAGTCCCGCAGTATCCTTAGGCAGAACATCGGCAGCAACACGCTTGTCGGCAAAGCTCTTCAGTCCGCTGAGGAACCGGCGTTCCATCTCGCCACGCGACGAAAGCGACAGCACATCGTACCTTATAGGCACCTTGACATCAGCCACCACCTTGCCGCCACGGCTCCATTGCACCTCGTACATACGGTCGTTGACACTCCGCACCGAGCAGTCGGCTGAGTCGCCAAGCTGCAACAGCACATTCCAGTCGCCCTTGACAAACGTCACATCCTTATAAAGCAGACGATTGGAAGATATGCCGAACTTGCGGTCGAGACAAGCATACTCCAGAAAGTCGTATATGGGCAGAGGCTGATCGCGACGCATGGCAGGATTGAACAACGGAATACCGATGAAGTCAATATCCCCATTGTCAATCTTGCGCACCAATATGGTGCTGCCCTTCACCTTCATACGGGTGTCGCCTACGGCAAGCGAATCAGCCGACACATTCAGCCGCAGGGCAGCCGCACGAATATGGTCGGAGCTGTATCCGCCATCGGTAGCAGCACTCATTGGCACCGCTACGACGGCAAGAAAAGCCAGCGACAAAAACAGTTTTCTCATTTTATCGATATATTACTGACGTACACAGATAAGTAACGGGATCGGAGGTCCACACCATAGCCTTCACCTTCTTAGCCATATCGGCATTGCGTTGTAGTCCGCCGAGTCCCTTCTCGTAAGCATCGGCAAGCACTACGGCAGCCTCACGTGTGAGATAGCCACCGCACATGGCACGCTGATAGTAGTCGATGGCGGTAGTAAGATTGCGGTTTACTGCCTTGCCCTCATTGTAAAGGTTGCCCAGATGACACAATGCAGGCACATATCCGCAGTCAGCCGACTGCTTGAACAGCTTCAGCGCACGCTCCTTGTCGACAGCCACATCAGTACCCTTCTCACAGCACATAGCCAGTCCGTACAGTCCGGCAGCATCGCCCTCGGCAGCAGCCTCTTCCAGATACTTTATCTTCTTCTTTCCGTTTGCCTTCTTCCACGCAGCGTCGTTGTAGCAGGCAGCAATAGCCACAGCCACATGCTTGTTGCCGCGTTTCTCCAGAGCGGTGAAGCATTTCAGCGCAGCATCAACGTCCTTGTTGTTGCCGTTAAGCATATTGATGCCGTTCATGTAATGATACAGCGGCGTATCGTGCCATCCGTTCTGACCATTTTCAGAAGAAGCGTCGAGTTTGTCCTGCACATTGTTCATCATACCCTTGCGTGCTGCCAGAGCAATCCATGTCAGTCCGACATTGTAGTCGGCCTTGACCTCGGTGCCGTTGCAGTATATCACGCCGAGATTCCACATCGCTGCGGGATTGCCATTCAATGCTACTGCCTTGTACAACTTTACAGCCTCAGCCACATTGCGGTCTACGCCGTCACCTTTATAATATAGGTCGCCGAGCAGAAGCTGGGCATTGGGAATATTGGCATTGGCTGCCTTCTTGAGCAGGGCGGCAGCCTTGGTCTTGTCTACAGCCGTGCCGAGTCCCTTGCACAGATACTCGCCACACTTGTACGAGGCGAAGTCGCTCTTAGCCGAAGCCATAGTCCAACGCTTCATTGCCTCTGGATATTTCTCAGCCGACTCATACATGCGTGCTGCTCCGAGCGTAGCGTCGAGCGAACCGGCATCCGAAGCCTTCACATAGTAGGCTATCGACTTGGCTGCATCCTTCTTGATGCTACCCACACCATATGAGTAGATGTCGGCAAGCAGACAAGCGTCGTACACATTAGGCTTCTTGGCGAAAGCCTTCTCGCGGTTCTTCACAAGAGCCACATTGCCCATCTTGACCGACTGCTTGTACAGTTTCACCGACATGAGCGAGTCCTGCTTTATGCCATTGCCATACTGATAGCACAGCGCCATATTGGCTACAGCCTCCGAATGGTTCTGCTTGGCAGCCAGACTCCACCACTTAAGGGCGGCAGTATAGTCCTTCTTCACCTTGCGACCCGTGTAGTAGCACACGCCAAGCAGGTTCTGCGCATCGGCCTTGCCAGCCGAAGCAGCCGCAGCAAGCTTCTTTATATCGAGCGTGTCGGCAACAGCCGCAGCCACCTGAGTGGCTGGTTTGGTCGGCTTTGTCGGCTTTGTCTTCTGCGCCATCATGGCTGTCGAGCATGCCATGAGCAGCGCCAGTGTCATTAACTTTTTCATACTGTTTAGTTGGTTGTGATGAATGTTGACGGTTTAGGTGGTCAGGATGTCCTGGTCGATATCGTTCATGTCGCCATCGTCGGGCGTATTGTCGGTATCGCCATGTGCCATATATCCACCCTCGCCAGAGTTCTCTGCCAACAGACTCTCGCTGTCGCTGACGGTGAGAGTACCCGGTATCTCGCCTACGATATTGCCTGAAGCGTCGGCAACGAGGTTATACTGGTTGTTGCCGTCCACGTCAATCATATACAGCTGTTCACCGTTTTCGCCGATAAACTGGGCTGCATTGAGCACCTGACCGTCTACGGTCTCAATCGTTCCGACATTTGTAATGGCAAGATTCTGGGCTTCGATGTCGCTGGGATCAACATATTCGCCCGTCAGAATATTGTTGGCTACGACGTCAGGGTCAACATCAGGTAGTCCGTCGATATCAATCTCGCCCGGAGCAATTGGGTCCGGCTCTATCGGATCGGGTTCAATTGGGTTAGGGTCGGGATTTGGTGTAGGTTCCGGATTAACAGGTTCCGGCTCTACCGGAGTAGGCTCTATAGGCTCCTCATGTCCACCAGCCTGAGGTCCGTGCTGCTCGTTCTGCTGGGTTGTATTGTCCTCATTCTGAGTTTCGGCAGCAGGCTCTGCAGCCTGTTCTGGCTCCTTCTGTTCGTCTTCGGGCTTTACTTCGTCAGGCTTCACTACAGTAGGTTCAACAACAGGAGCATCGTCATCAGCATCGCCATTGATTACTACGCCTGCAGCAAATGCAGTTCCTGCACCGGCAACGGCAGCACCTGCCATAGTAGCAGCAGTCTTCAAGCCTTCCTTCTTACCTTTCTTATTATCCTCGATAGGTTGTGTACTCATAATCGTTATGTTTTTAAATGGTTAATATTATGTTTACGATTGCAAAGTTAGTTTTATTTTCTGATGTCGCCAAACGTTTTCGGGTCGGATAAACGAAGTGGGCAGGTTTGCTGACGAAACCATAAGTTTAGCTGACGAACTGCCCTTTATCCACAGTCTACCACTTCGACGTGACGTCTTTCCACCAGCGTCTGATTCTGTCGGCAATGGAATCATCATCGTCGAAGACGCTCTCTATAGCCGTCTCGCACGTAGAATTGAACGTAGGGTCGCCCTCCTCGTGCTCCACATCAGCCACCTCCACTATCCACGCCGTATTGTTGTCGTGGCTGTCGGCAGTCTGCTGCTGCAAGAGTTCACCCTTCTGCTGCAGCGTAAGGTCGTCGGCAGTAAGCAGTCGGGCCAAGTATTCCTCGCTCACGGCACCGTTAACGCCGTCGCTGCACAATAGGAACACATCGCCAGGACGCACGTCGGCAATCATATCGACAGTAGCCTGCGATATGCGACGTTGGCGGTCGGGCACAAACATGCAGCGTGTTATGATGTTGCGTTGCGGATGTTGCAGAGCATCCTCGGCACTTATGTCGCCACGTGCCACCATTTCAGCCACAAGCGAGTGGTCGGACGTGCGGAATATTGTTCCCTCGTGAGGTCGCAATTGCAGTATCGGGCTGTCGCCTATATGAGCCACAAGCACTCCCCTACCGGTAATTACCATCATGGCAAGCGTGGTAGCCATGCGGTGGCTCACGCTGCGGTTGTCGTACAGACAGTCGTAGGCTCGGCACAATACTCGCTGCAGTTCGTCAACACCGAATGTGCCGCCATCGGCAAGAGTCTCCTCAACCATCCGCTCAACGGTCTCGGCTACAAGAGCACTCGCTACCTCGCCACGCTCCAGTCCGCCTACTCCATCACACACAACGAAGCACCGTGTAGCTGTATCGGCAGCCTGCGGAGCTATCGAATCCTGCTGGCCCTTACGCTGTCCAATCTGCGTGTAGCCGTATGGTTGATTTATACTTATCTTCATAAAAATAACAGTTAATTTCTAAATGTAGTCCTTTTGGCTTGCAAAAGGATTCGTTTTGGAGTGCAAAAGGAGTCCTTTTAGAGCCTAAAAGGAGTCCTTTTGGAGGGCAGAAGGAGTCCTTTTGGAAAGCCTATGCAAAAAGTTATTATTAACCAAGAGTTTTAATGTTGCCTTACAATCTTCATCGCCCTGTTCAGCGCCTTTCTTATACCAATAAACAGCTTGATCAAAGTCCGGCTCAACACCTTTACCGTCTATGTACATAGAACCTAAAAATCCCTGCGCTTTTACATTTCCCGAATTCGCAGCTTTAAGGAACCAATTGAAGGCTTCCTTATAATTCTGTTCAACACCTTTACCTTCGTATAACATAACGCCAATATTGTATTGTGCTTCGGTAAACCCTTGATTTGCCGCCTTAAGATACCATTTTGCAGCCTCTTTAGAATTTATATCCACACCCTGACCTTTGTTATACATGACACCTATATTATATTGTGAAAGCACATGTCCTTGTTCAGCTGCCTGATGAAGCTTTTTAAAAGCATCACGATATAATCCCATATCGTAAAACTTCTCCCCCTCCTTTACCAATTCAGCTACCTCTATTACTGTCTGTTTTCTGCCAGCATCATTAGTGTTGTCGGTGTTTTGCTGTGCATTATTGCTTTGACTGTCGCTTTCTTCAACTTTACTGGTGCTTTGTTCAACTTTACTTGCGCTTTCTTCAATTTTATTAGCTGGCGTTACAGCAGTAATGCTATTCTGTGAGACATTATTTGACTGAGTATTTGGTGTTAAGTTGCCATTTCCCAACATCATCTGCAGCTCATCAACGAGATTAAGCTCGTAGGTGGAATTGCCTTCGAGGTGCTTGTATCCATAATCGGCAAAGTTGATAGTGAGGGGATAATGATACTGGAAGGACAATTCTATAGAGGGAGTTGCTGATGTTATGTATATCATTTTCACCGGTCCTTCGGTCACAATATCACCTATGTTGCCACTACTGCACTTCGTAA
>OQVT01001164.1_pt1 | contig 16314 bp, 11 predicted proteins | sample 1691561 | NCBI WGS metagenome assembly OQVT01 (sample SAMN03418260, study PRJEB22391) | human gut metagenome | biome: human-gut; feature: organic feature; material: feces | host: Homo sapiens | place: Tanzania | collected 2013-01 | reverse complement strand
TGGAAACGCAGCCTATAGGGATTTCAGCGATTTGTTCTCTGGGGGTGGTTTTGGCAGCATATTCGAGGATCTGTTTGGCTTTGGTGGCGCTTCAAGGGCCAGGGCTCAGAGCAACCCCAATGTGGGCCAGAGCATAAGGGTCAACATTGAAGTCGATCTTCAGGACATAATGGGTGACTGCAAGAAGGAGCTTACGTATTACCATCAGGTTCCTTGCGAGGCCTGCCATGGTACAGGTTCCTCAAAGGGCACCGCATCATCCAAGACCTGCCCAACCTGTGGTGGAGCCGGTCAAGTGAGGCAGTCAAGCGGTTTCTTCTCCGTTTCAAGGACATGCCCTACATGCGGAGGAAGGGGTGTCGTGATTACAGATCCGTGTCCTTCCTGCAAGGGATCCGGAACAGTCAGAAAGAGCCAGACCCTGCGGGTGAAGATTCCAGCCGGCATAGAGAATGGTGCTGACATCATCATCCCTCAGATGGGAAATGCGGGCCAGAACAATGCAACCCCGGGTGATTTGTACGTTAGGGTGAACATAAGGCCTCACAAGTACTTTGTAAGGCAGGGTGAGGATCTATTCGTCCAGATTCCAATTTCCATGACTCAGGCGGCTCTTGGTTTGGACATAGAGGTCAAGAACCTTATGGGACAGACCGTCAAGGTAAGCATCCCCGCCGGTGTGCAGAATGGAAAGATAATAAGGGTCAAAGGACAGGGGCTTCCACGCTACCGCAACGCCGCTTCAATGGGAGATATGTACATCAAGTTCCAGATAGAGACTCCAAAGCGTCTTGGACTCAAAGCCAAGCAGCTTATGAAGGAACTGTCCGATGCCATGGGTGAGAACCCATCTCCAAACCCAGTTCCATTTGAGAACGATTGATTGCTCTTTGAAGATTTAGACGATTTTACTGAGGAGGGTTTTCCTTATGGGAGCCAAGATTACCGGGATACACGCAATAGAAGAGGCTTTGAGAAGCGCACCAAGGGGTTCGACACTCTATATCCTTAGGGGTGACAAGCGCAACTCAAAGCTTGAGTTCGAGGCCATAGCCAATGGAAAGACCGCTGTGAAGAAGGTCTCTGACGTTGAACTTGAAAGGCTTGCAGGCGGCAGCGACCACAGGGGCGCAGTCTTGGATCTAGGTGCGAAGTCCTCCTCAAGCCAAGGCGGCAGGATAAGGGAGATGAGCGTGTATGATTTCTGCTCTGGTCTCAAGGAGGGCGACAGCGCCCTTGTGCTCGCCTTGGACGAGATAACAGATCCCCATAACCTTGGTGCAATCCTTCGCAGTGCGGACCAGTTCTCCGCATCCCTCATAATCGTCCCAGAGAGGAGAAGCGCAAGTGCCAACGAAACGGTCATACGCATTTCCTCAGGCGCAGCCCAGTATGTGACGATGTCCACTGTCACGAACCTTGCAAAGGAGCTTGATGTCCTGAAGCAGTTTGGGTTCTGGGTCTATGGTGCCGATATGAACGGTGAGTCCTCCTACGACATGGACTTTCCAAACCGCACCGTCATTGTCATGGGCAGCGAGGGTAGTGGTATGCGATTTCTTGTACGTGCCAAGTGCGACCACATTGTCTCAATTCCAATGAGCGGCCACATAGACTCTCTGAACGTTTCTGTTGCCGCCGGAATACTCATGTACGAGTATAGAAGAAGCCACGGCAACGAGTGTGACGTGGCTTCTGAAGCTTCTGAATGATGGTCTGAATCAAAAGCTGTTATAGAGAATATGAAGCTCCAAGCGTGATTTGGACATCGTTTGCATCTGCTCCTTCCACGTTCCTTTGTCCCTTGACGAACAGTATGTCAATGTTGCCGTATGCTTTGAGATTGTCCAGAATTGTGTATTCCCCATTGATTGATATTGCCACTGTCCTTTCTATGGCATGCCTTTGCTTTACTGTGCCTGTAGCCTTGTCATAGTCGTTTGGATCGAATGGGTTGAACTCGGTTGGAGTCTTTATATCCGGGGCGTCTTCGTATTCCTTTCTATACATCCCCCAGTTGCTGTCTGCGTTCATGGATCCATGGACCATGTACATGGCCTCGAGTCCTACCTTGTAGGTTCCTGGGACTTCGTAGCTTATTCTGCCATCAAGGACTATTGCATCGTTTCCATATGTGTAGGTCACGAATTTGTTCTGCAACGTGATTCTGTCGCATGAAATGGTCCTTAGAATGGCATCGTAGCCATATCCTCTTGCGAAATTTCCGGTATCATCGTAATGAAGGCCTCTGATGAAAAGGAACGGGTCTGTCTTTGCGAACTCAAGGCTTCCGTTGAGTATGCCGCCTCCCAGTGACATTGCTCCCTTTGCACCTGCAAGGATTCCAAACGCCGAGGGATTGGTCCTTCCTTCCCCCGGTCCTGCGAATTCATCCACGGCGAACTGTCCGTAGACATTGATTCCTTTTATTGGAGTGTAGTTGGCTTCGAACACCAGCAGTGAGTTTGCATTCCCTGCAATGTATTCGTTGTGCATGAAGCCGAACGGGTTTATCTGCGCCAGCGAGAAGGTCTGTCCCTTGCTTGACCAGAACATGCAGGCCTCGTTGAGGACGAAGCCTACTTTGTTGTCGAAGAGATTGAATTCGAGCCTATGGACTATGAGGGATTTGTATCCGTCAAGGCTCTCGTATTGGCTTTCCTTAGAGCCTTGTCCTGGATAGATGGATGCTACGAGCGAATACTTGAACTTCTCGAAGTATGTATTGAAGCGGGCGAACGTCTGCTTTGGGAACGACTGTGAAAGCATCATGTTCCCGGTTTCTCCGTTTCCCCATGAAAGCTTGTCCCTTCCTGCCATGAAGTTCCAGTTCTCTCCTCCAAACGAGACGAAGGCTCTGTACGGTACGGTCCAGTCGAAGTCTGCAAGAAGATGTTCGTTTCCCCTGCTGTCCAGTTCGTTTGAGAACAGGATGGCGTTGAGTATTGGAACGTTTATGTTGAGGCTGTTCTTGTAGAGAAGGTTGTCCCTTCCTTCCTGTGCCAATCCAACGTTGTAGCCGTAGTTGTGCTGCAGTGTGAGTTCGAAGTATCCGTAGAAATGGTTCGTAGGCCATGTTTCGAACGAGAAGCGCAGGAATGGTCTGCGGAATGTGAAACCATGGAGCCAGTCGTCCTCGTCTATGAAATCATCGCTGTTCGTATGGATATAGCCTTCAAGATTGAGATCCAGACCGAACTGCATTGCAAGGTTGTCGTTGTACTGTATCTTTGGGTTGGATACCACCATTGCCTGGACATTGTCGTAGTATGCCTTTCCAGTTTCACCGAGCGATTCCCTGTCTATGCGGGACAGCATGAGGGTCATTTCGTTCTCGCTCCATGGTCCGGACGAAGAGGGTAGACTCTTTCCAGCCATGATGTACAGGTTCTCAATTGCTTTGTAGACGGGTGAGTCCACTGCGATTATCCTTTGTTCGTTGGGTTCTCCATTGCCTGCGAATGCAAATGTCATGCAGACTGCGACCAGCAATGCGATTGCCATCGTTTTCTTCATTGTGATTGTCTCCCTTTTGCGTTTTGTGGTTCACATTATATTCCACGTATTGCATTTTGTGTTGTAAAAACTTGAAAACGGAGGACTGTTGTGCACATACTTGATACATGAAGAAATCCTTTGTTGTTCTTTTTGCATTGTTGTATGCCATTGGCTCCGTCTTTTCCGTCTCCAACGCTGTCATAAAGCCTTTGGATTCGTCGTTGTACGATGACATGGATGATTTGTACGCTCTGAATGGTTTGGCCCGTCCTTCCACGAACAGGCCCTGGTCCAATGCCGAGGCCAGACTCATCCTGTCAAAGGTGGATGCCTGTGGACTTGATGACGTCTCCAGAAAGCTCTACGACAGAATCCTTTCCGTTCTGGATCATGAAACCAAATGGGACTTTGGAGACTTTGGCCTTACAGTCGGGATGGATTTCTCGGCTGAGGCGTATATGCACAGCAACACGGAATCGTTCACTACCGAGACCGATTGGGAACGCGGCTTCGATTCCAGGAAGTCGCTCATGAAGCTGTACTTTGAGTTCACATCCAACGACGATTTCTATACGACAAGCGACATACACTACAAGTATAGAAGGGCGGATATGCTTGATGAATACACGAAGTATGAAGCCGGCACCTCAGACGGAAGGCTTTCAAACGATGGCTATGTAGCCTCATATAAGCTTGAAAGAATGTACTATATTTCAAAATCGAACCATCTCGCGCAGGGAATCACATCAAACGTGTTTACAGATACGAGGCATTTCTCATTCATTTGGCCTAGGCGTGCGGTCTTCTCGTTTGGCGGTGAAACATGGAACTTCTCCGTAAACAGGGATGTTCTGAGCCTTGGCAACGCCCGTTTTGGCAACATGCTGGTCGATGACCATACGTTCAGCGACTATGCAAAGCTCTCGTTCTTTGGAAAGAACTTCAAGTACGACCTTGTTCTCATGTTCCTGAACTCCGTAGTCGAAAGCGGAGAATCCCTTCCAAACGAGGAAGCCAGGATCTACATGATCCACACACTTCAGTTCCGCGTTGCGGACATGGTTTCGTTCACCATAAGCGAGAACGTCATGTACAAGTACAAGACCTTGGACTTCTCGTACATGAACCCCGCCTTCATCTACCACAACCTAAACAACAGATCCATGTTCAATGCACTGGCATACGCCGATTTGAACATTTCACTGCCGTTTGGGTTCGAGTTGTACGGCCAGTTCGCATTGGATCAGGCCAGAGCTCCCAATGAGGACGACAGCCAGAGCGATGCCTATGGTGTCGTGGCTGGGATAGGGTATACGAACAGTCTTCTTGGAGGTGTCGTGAAGGCCTACTGCGAGTACGCAAAGACATCGCCCTTGCTTTATAGGAGGGACGGTGTGGATTTCATTCGTGTGTCCCGCTATCCTTCCTTGGACGCCCCTGTCTACCATGTTACTTTCTTCGACTATATAGGTTTTCCATATGGTGGAGACTGCAGACTTGTGGAGATAGGTGCTTCGTTCGATAGCTTGAACGGCTGGGATGTGGGTGTCTTTGGACGGTTCGCAGAGAAGGGGGAGGTGAACATCTTCCATAGCCACAACAAGGATGGAAACAATGCTGAGAAGGCCAACCTTGCAGGCGACACCCCTTATGGTGAGACTTCGAAGAGATTCGCCGTGATAGGCTTCAAGGCTAGTGGGGATCTGTCAGGGTTCTTCCCATGGCCAAGCGTCTCCTTCGAGACGGAGTTGGACTGGGTTGGGCGCTGCTGCCATGACAATGCTTCAGGTGCGCTGTCCAACAGGGAGTCCGATCTTCAATTCACCATTGGAATGACCGTTGGCCTCTGATAGAATGGTGTATATATGGAACACTCAAGAGAGAAGGGAATACAAGGAGTTTTTATGAAAAAACCGTTTATCGTCTTTTTGCTGCTTTTGACTGCGTTTGCAGCATTCGCTTCAGTTGGGTTCGTACTCAATGTAAAACCATATTTCACGTTCGACAATTCGCCTGCAGGTGTTGCAGAGGATTCCAGTTGGCTCAATTGGAAGAATACTTCAACTGGTGAGGGTGCCGTTAACGCCAATTGGTGGGAGACCAAGCAGGACTATTTCAACAGAGCTTTTTCAAAGCCAGGCTTCCTTGACATTGGCTTCATCGTTGATACCGACAAGGTTGGCATGGTGTTTTTGCTTGATATAAGGCAGGATACATTCCAGCATTTCAAGGACAATGGAAAGATTCTCACGAACATCCCGTTCGTTGGAGCCATGATAGACCTCAATTTTCCTCGTGTGGGTTATGTTGACTTCACTTCAAGCGATGAGAGCTTCTATGCATCGGTTGGGCGCAGGCAGATCAAATGGGGGCCATCCACATACGATATGGCTATAAGCGATTCCCAGCCGTACTTGGACAACTTCTATCTTTCTTATGAAACTCCTGTAGGGGTGGGTACGTGGAATTTCAAGTATGATTTCACTGGCATAGCCTACAAACTCTTCATGAACTATAGCCACAACGTTGAAGGTGGCCAAAAGTCAACGTTCGCTCATAGGTTCGCCTTTGGAAACGACAGCGTGAGGATCGCCGTTGCAGAACTCAACAACGTATATGGAAAAGAGCCGTCGCTTCTAGATTTCACTCCTTTTGGGATATGGCATGACAACTATCAGGACAACTACTCAAACGTCATGCTCAATTTGGCAGTTGAGGGTGTCGTAGGGCCAGTGAGGCTCTATGGAACCTTCACGATGGATGACTTTGACCTTCCTCATGAGTTGGGAAGCGATGGTTGGAGCGGAAAGCCTCAGGCCATGGGCTTCACTGCAGGCGTTGAGGTCCACATCCTTGATGGAGAGCCTGTACAGTCTTCCAAGTTCGAGTACGGAGAGTATGCTCTCAAGGACGACACCTTCAGGAGAATCGGTCTAAACGTTAGCTACGAGTTCTACTATTGTTCCACTTTCATGTACAATAGGGACGTGAATGCGGGTAAATTCACCGTGCCGTTCCAGTTCATAAGCCTTACAGGTGCGGGCTACTGCTTTGATGACAATGCGTTCTATCTGGGCTTCAAGTATGGTCCGGATACCATGGTCAACAGGCTTTTCGTGGAGTATGAGTCAAATCCGTTGAGTGCGTTTGCAAGTGCAGAGCTTATCATGCGTGGTTCCTATACCATAGACAGCAAGTACGGGGACAAGGACTACTACGAGAGTAAAGGCCTGTCCACGATGAAGCTCACCGATCCAATCGTTACGGTCCTGAAACTGCAGGCTGGTGCATCGTACAACGTCCAAAAAGGACTCAAGGCAAGCGCCTCGCTTGGTTTTACGAAGGATATAACGCACGGTACAAGTGCCTTTGCAGCTACAATTGGTGCTTCCGTGGCTGTCATGGACGTTGATTGGAACTCCTTGTTCTAAGTTGCTGAGACACTATGAGAACCTCAAAGAAAGCATTGGCGATTTGCATCATGGTTTTGCTGTGCCTGTCCTTCCTTGGAGCTTGGCAGAATACCTACAACGCCCAAAGCAGGGAGTTCAGGCTGATGAAAGCATTGTTCAGGATTGCGGGGCAGGCCGTGCCTTCTCCAACTGCGCCCATCACGGGAAGCCAAATGGAAGGGTATCTTTCGAAGCTTGAAGATGGGGTGGATTCGTTTGGGCTGCAATATGGACAGCTCGTGGACAGCCTTGGACTTGGAAGCAGGACGTTCTCATTCGAGCCCGATGTCTTTGCGGTCGTCAGACCTACGATAAACCCACAGGTATTCGTGCATTCGAACGAAGAGGCTTCTGTTATAGACTGGGAGTATCCGTATAGGGACTGGCTTCCTTGCTTGGACTTTGAAGTGGGGCTGTGTCTTGGAAATGTATTCTATGGGTTCATAGACCTTAACTTGACCACGAGGTTCTCCCAAATAGACTATGGAACGTTCTTTTCTAACATTCTTTGGGACATAATGGATTTTGAATTGGCGCTTCCTCGCAGGGCATACGCTTCCATTGGAACCAACGGTTTGAACCTTTTGGTTGGAAGGGATAGGGTCTCTGCAGGAAACGGGATTACAGGAAACCTGGTGGTTGGAGATGGCCATTGGTGGAACGATTTTGCAAAGCTAAGCGTTCTGAAATATCCGTTCGCATACGATTTCACAATGATGTCGTTCGATGTGAATGGTGACGACTATGAGAATCATCCCTTGGATTTTAAACAGTTCGACTACAACTCTCCCCACAAGATCGTTGCACTGCACAGGTTCTCCATGGCTCCGTTCAAGTGGATGAGCTTTTCCGTCGTGGAGGGGATGCTTCAATATGGTGTCAATCCGTTTGGCGACTTGGAGATGCTGAATCCTTTCATGATATTCCATGGTACCAACGGATATGTAAATGGGAACCAGAACAACTTCTTTGGTTTGGAGCTGTCCTTCGTTCCATGCAGAGGTCTTGAACTCAACCTTGATGTGATGTTCGACCAAATTCAGGTCAAGACAGAGCTTGATGATGGCAAGCCGTGGAAAGACTCCCCTCCAAACGCCTATGGCGTGCTTACAAATGCAATATACAGCACCGTTGTTGGAAATGGAGTCTCTACATATTCGTTGGAGTTCGTGTACACGTCGCCTTGCCTGTACTTGAAGGAGGATAGGGGAAAGTATAAGCACTATGATACGAACCTCATAGTTGGCAATGCTCTTTGGGACGACGATTCAAGCGACATTTCGTATCTTGGCTACAAGTATGGACCGGACACCATTGCTGTTGGCTTTGGTGCTGACTATATGGAGCTTGATGGCATTTCGTTTGGAGGAGCTCTTCTTTTCAGAGCCCATGGCGAGCATGGGATACGCTACTATGACAACCAGCACGATACCGTTGAGCTGGGGCCCGACCATTTCTATGACGTATCGCCCACGTACACTGAAGGAGTTACCCTCCCAGAATTGAGGCTTTCGTTGTCGTCCTATGTAGAGTACGCATTGTTCAATGATTTGGATCTAAAAGCAAACCTGGCTTTCGTCCATGCTTGGAACTACCACAACGAGATTGGCCGCAAAATGTTCGATGTACAGCTTGCCGTTGGAGTGAGCTTCCATCCACCATATTGATTTTCTGATAGTTGAGGTACCGCGTTTGGGTGGATGTGGGCGCATGACGGCGGACTACGGCGCATCAGGACGCATCAAACTATTGGCTATTTTCGAGGGATAAAAATGGACCTGCAAACCTTTGTGGCTGCAGGTCCTTGTTTTATGTGTAGCTTCCAAGAATAGGGATTTTCCAAGAATCAATAGAAGTAGTAGAGTCCGAACGTGAGCTCATACTCGAGATCTTCGAATCTATTCGTTTCCGAGAAGGTCTTCAGCGAATCCACATTGAATCCGAGCGACGCTCTGACTGGGTAGTTGGGATGGTTGTTGATGATTCCAATGCCTTCGATTCCAACAGTATAGAGCATCTTGATCTCGTCATCCTTCGTTTTACGTACAAGACCAATGTCAGAGAACGCTATGGCGTATGTTCTCGCCCAGGATCCAAGATCGATGCATTTGGTTGTCAGCATTATGTTGGCCACGAACTTGAGGTCGCTTGTAGATGTGCTGTACGGGTTGTCGTCCCTGATTCCCCTCATGTAGTCGGACAATGTGGGTTTGCCGTCGCTGGCAGATACCAAAGATTTGTTTGGTGTAGGCGAAAGACTTCCAGTGACCCTAATCGAAGGATTGAACCAACCGTTTGCGAACGGGAACCATGTGAAATTGACGGTGACCGAATCCGAAGGATTGTTGAAGACGTCCATGACAGGAACATCCCTCGAAGCCGAGACGGAGAGCGTCATGCCTTTTCTGAAGTCGCTGTTGCCGTCGAGCACATAGTTTATCGTGGAGCGGCTGAGGGATGCCCCGACCTTGACCTTGTTGCTCGAGACCGTCCAGTCCTTCGCATTCCATGTCCCATCCGTGGCGTACACTTTTGTGAAGGACAGGGACGGTGTCAATGTGAAGCTCCATGGAAGAGCTATGCCGACGGAGAAGCTTGGCCCCATTGTGAGCTTCACCGATTGGGTGCCCTCAACGGCCTCGGTCTTGAACGAGTAGGAAGTGCTTATCTTCTTTCCGTTTATGTAGAGTCCATTGTATGAAAGGGAATTGTCCGTTGAAGTTTTCTTGCTTCTTGGTTCGTAAGTCAATGTGTGCGTGAGCGATGCCCCGCCCCATGTTGGAACGAGGTTTCCAAATGCTGCCGTGTACGTGTACTTGCTTGCGCCGAACGACTCCATCTTAATGGTCTCCGGCGTCAAGGTTATTCCTCCGGAGAGGCTGAACGTTATGTCCTTGAAGAGCTTGATGTTGTAGAACTTGGTGGCGAGCTCGGTGGAGAAACCCAATGCCTTCTCCTTGGTTCCATCGTACTTGACCACAACGGACGCATCCATGTTGAAGTCGAACACCTTCACTCCAGTCAACTTAGTGGTGAAATCGGATGTAAGGCTCTGTATCCCCTCCCTGGATCCGTCGTATTTGAACGAGACGGAGGTGTCAAGGTTCGCACCCATGACCTTTATTCCATACAGCTTTGCGGAAAGGCCGGACGTGAAGCCCTTGAGCCCTCCCTTGGTGCCGTCGTAGCCAAGCGAAAGATTTGTGTCCATGTTGAACCCTGCAATCGGGAACCCTACGATGCCAAAGTCCAGACCATAGTTCGCCTTGGAGAAGGAATGGTCCTTCTGCTCCATGTTTGCGTTTATCTGGAACTGGGCCAGCTTGCCTCCAAAGTTCTTGGAGTCCACCCTAAGGCCTATCTTCATTCCGTAGTTGGAGTCGTACTTGGGAGTAGGGAACACGAAGAACGGGCTCTTGTCGTTGACGCTGTACCTCGCTATGTAGTGGTAAGCCACGCTTCCGTCCTCCTGTGCGACGGAGGGGTTCTCGACTACGGTGTAGTCCACCGATGTGAAGATCCTTGCGTTCACAAGGTCCTGGGCCTTGGATCGTACATGCCCGGAAAGGGCGTCGTAGGACTCGAACGAGGTGTTGTCGGCGATCTTGAGGTAATCGTAGACCCTGGCTGTATCAGTCCTGCCTTCGAAGACGAAATCGTATCTGTCTATTGTGTATGTGTCTGCAAAAAGCGCACAAAAGCCTGCCAGCGCGATGAGTGCTGTGGATATGAAACGTTTCATATTAATACCCCTATCTCTCCTAAATTTGTGTTGACGCAAGGTGCATTTTAAGCTTTCGATTGCATTTGTTCAAGAGTTGATATATAAGGTATAGGGGCAGAACGGAGGTTTTCTTTGAGAATTAAGGACTACAGGAAAAGGATACTGGGTCTACGTATCTTTTCGGACATATTAGCCACAATACTTGCCTGGGCCTTGGCCTTCTTCCTAAGGTTCTATGTCCTTCCTGGAGGAAGTGGAAAACCAATTGAGCTTTTCGCAGTCCTCGCTGCATTCGCATGTGCGTTCACGTTGTTCTTTTGCAACAGGCAGGACTTGTATGCCTGCAACGAGATAAGCACATTCGCAAAGGAAGCCAGCAAGATATTCAAGGTTTCTTTGTACGTATTCCTTCTTTTCGTGTGCGTCTACTACTATTTGTTCGTTGAAAAGGTAAGCCGTCTGGCTCTGCTACTTTTCTTTGCGTTCCATTTCCTGTTTCTGCTCATCTCAAGACGCCTGATAAACGCATCGTTCGAAAAACGATTCAAGGTGATGGGGAAGAAGGGGCTTTTCTACCAGAGAATCCTTCTCGTAGGTTCCGGCTCCTCGATTGAAGAATACTGCAGCGCCGTTACACATGACGACACGGACGGACGCACCGTGGAAGGCCAATACTTTGGACAGGGCAGGACAATAGACGGCATTGCGCAGGTGCAGGCTGCATCCCTCAAGGAAGCCGTATCAAAATCCAAGGCCGATATCGTTGTGATCTCAACCTCCGAGATGTCCTACACGGACTCCCAAAGGATATTGAACGAGAGCCTGGATCTGTTTGGACAAAAGGTGTTTCTCATTCCATCCATTCCAAAGTCATACGTTGGAACGGAGCTTTCAATGTACAGAGGCATTCCAATCATTGGCATAAACTCGTTTGAAATGTCGCCGTTGGGGCGTATCTTCAAAAGAACGTTCGACATAGTATCGTGTTCGCTTGGAGTCATTGTCCTTTCGCCGCTTTTCCTGTTGATCGCCATACTCGTCAAGACGACGTCCAAAGGCCCTATTTTCTTTAGGCAAAAGAGGGTTACCCGCGATGGCAAGGTGTTCGAGATGCTCAAGTTCCGCTCAATGCGGATAGACATGCCTGAAGGAAACCCCCACCTCACTCCTGAAAACGACCCCCGTGTTACCAAGATTGGAAAGTTCCTGAGAAAGACCAGCTTGGACGAGATTCCCCAGTTCTTCAATGTGATAGGAGGTTCGATGAGCCTCATAGGGCCTCGGCCTGAACGACCTGAGCTTGAAGAACGGTTCATAAAGACCATTCCCGGCTATAATATGCGTCATAAGATGAAGGCTGGGATATCGGGCTGGGCGCAGGTGAACGGCCTTAGAGGCAACACCTCCATTGAAAAACGCATCGACTACGATTTGTATTATATTCGCAACTGGAGCTTTGGGTTTGACATGAAGATTGTAATCTTCACCTTCCTGAAGGGATTCATCAACAAGAACGCTTATTAGTGTTCAATGGGGATTTTAGAATGAAGAAAGCTATAGTTGTTGTTTTTTTTGTTGCATTCTGTTCGACCGTCTTTGCAGCCGCAGGGTTGTCCAATGTGCTTCCTATTGCATCCCATGGGCAGCTTGATGCTCTTTTGGCAGGGGAGATATTGGAGACTTCCACCCTTGGCGGTGCCGACATGGGCAACGTGAGCCCTGCTGGGTCCGTTTTCGAGGGTTCTGTGAAGGAAGCAAAGGCCGCTACAAATGGTTTTTCAGAGAACCTTACGGTCCTTCTTCCATATCCAAAGGCATGGGAAGGGCTTTTCCAGGAGGAAACGCAGGTAGCGCTTCTCAACCTTATGAGAGGTGTTTCCACACAGGAGGGAATAACCTATATCTCCCATCGTTCGGGCGACAAACCAAAGGTCCTGTTCGACCGCTCATGGTACCTCTCGGATTCATCGGACTGGAAGTCAAAGATAGACGACCCCGTGGTTACCGAGCTCCCTTCTTCCATAGAGAGCTACTGCTACCAAAAGGATTCCACGTTTGGCGGCAACATCTACAAGCATGACTTCACCATAGACGAAGACGAGATATTCCTTAGCCTGAACAATGTGACGGCCCTCAAGTTCATGGGTTTCACGTGCGTGAAGGAAGGACAGCTTCACATGTATCTTGATACCTACCTCACTGAAGAGGGCATCCTTCTCAATGCAATGGCTAAGATATCGGACCGGGATCCTCAGGTAAAAGTCCTCTTCATAACGGTTGATCTTCCAAGTGCGTTCCTTCGCAGGGTCACCGCATTGAAGGAATGGATGGAGACACGTCTTGCGCAGGTGGATGCCCAGTGAGTTCTGTTTTCAAACGTGGCATCGCCATCTTTTTCGTTGTTGTTGCAGGTCTGTCATTGGTAGCTGCTTCCCAGTCGTCCTTTGGGGTTTCAACTTCGTTGGATGTTTCCATTGGGGTTGGTTCGTTGGCTCTTGTAGGTGGAAACCTTGTGTGGGAGAAGCAGTCGTCTTTTCCTGTCTATTCCGGTGTTCCTGCTGTTGCCCTTGAGGATTTGAATTTCCTGGATAGAATCGCCGTCTTTGGTTACAACGGGGTGGTGGATAAAGTCAGCACCTTTGCAACTATAGGTGTTCTTGCCGTTCCTGGTGTATACTCGTTGCTCAAAGGCGATGCAATGTGGGGCTATGGTCTCATGTATTTTGAAACCGTCGCCATTACATACGGGCTAAAAGAGCTTGCAAAGAACCTTGTCGTGAGGGAGCGCCCCTATGTCTATGGCAGTGGAGCACCTGCTGAAGAGTTCTCCAACGGAGATTATTGCCGGTCCTTCCCCTCTGGACACACTGCGCTTGCATTTGCAAGTGCAACGTTCCTCACCATGGTGATGGGTTTTGACGATTCTGCTTCTCCTTGGCGGCTTCCCGTCTGCATTGGCTCCTATGCCGTTGCTCTTGGTGTTGCAGCCTCCCGTGTCCTGAGTGGGAACCATTATATAACCGATGTCCTCGTAGGTGCCCTAATTGGCGCCGCCTGCGGAGCTGTCGTTCCATTGCTACACCTTGGGTCTCTTGGTGGAGCTTCTGGTTCTTCCAATTCTTCTTCGAGTGCTAATTCGAATACCGCTTCATTTGGCATTTCCCCAACGGGTGTTGCGTTTGGGTTCAGTTTCTGAGTTTGCTTCCTATGGAGTTCCTTTTACTCTGGCAGAGGAAAGAATCGTGTTAAAACTTTCAAGTTGCTATTGCTGCTGTAGCAATTTAACAGCACGGTCAAAGTCACTTTCGAGTTGTTTCATCTCTCTTGCCCGATATATTTCGAATTCCTTTTCAGCTTTTTCAACGGCTTGCTTGTGGGAAATTCGACCTTTGCCTTCCAACAGTTTTCTTCTGTTCGATACAATCTGATTATCAAGAGCGTCAATCCAGTTCTGCATGGTCATGGGTATCTGTTCCAAAGCTTGCAATTCCGCAAAATCGAGAAATTGCGAAACAAGCAGATTGAGCCGTTGCAGTTCTATTTCAGAGAGATAGTTTTTTGCAATCTTCACGTCATCTTTGGTAACATAGTTGCCCTTGAAATTGGTCATACCTACAAAGGGCTTTTCCCTATTCACTCTGTCATAGACAATTTCTGCCGCCGTGTGTTCGTGAACGGCGTAATGGAGTTTGTTTTGCACTGTAGCAAAGAAAGCTTTCGTCAAATCCGATCTCGGATCATAATCCGTGGCAGTGGCATAGATGTCTGTCACCTGTTGATAAAAGTTGCGTTCAGAAGAACGAATATCTCTGATGCGTTGCAACAGCTCTCTGAAATAGCGTGAACCGCCGTTCTTCAAACGGTCATCGTCCATGGTAAAGCCTTTTTGGATATACTCATGCAGTCTTTCTGTTGCCCATATACGGAAGCGGGTCGCAATCTGTGACTGCACGCGGTATCCGATAGCGATAATCATATCCAGATTGTAGTGGTCTATATTTCGTCTTACTTGTCTATTTCCCTCGGTGCGAACCAACAAGAATTTCTTGTTGGTTGCCTCCTGTACAAGCTCTCCATCCTTGTATATGCCATCAATGTGCTGGCTTATGTTCTGCTGTGTGGTGTCATAAACTTCAGCAAGCTGTTGTTGTGTGACCCAGATATCTTCATTGGAGAAACGGACGGAGACCTTCGTAATCCCATTCTCATCTTGGTAAATCATCAAATTATTATCGTTCATAAGAAAAAGCTCCATATAAAACCGTATATTTTAGCATTTGTCCAATTGTCCATATCTTTTGTATCAATCCCCTAGTATCGATTATCAGATAAAACAGCTTTTGTAGTTTACTAGCATTTATTCTCTTTTTTCGCACTCGGTTAAAGGTATTATAACATGCAAGATGTGGAAAAAACAGCATGTCCATACCTGATGCAGTATCCGTATTACATTGCAGATTATGAGGGTAATAGGTGATGTACACGACAATGAACGGTCAAATGAGTCGTTGGATGGTTCAACCCTGTGAGTTTCAAAAAGTTGAATCCGATGGAGACAAGTCCCCTATGGTGATTGGTCTTGCATTGATGACTGTGATGACTGGCTGTGTCTTTATTTTGAGGTGAACACCTAAAACTACTGTTTCACCTCACAATAAAGGATTTCTTGGTGGTTGAAACTAAAGGTTTTGGCATCAGAATATCAGCTCGCAAAGCCTGTCAACTTGGAGAAGGTCTTCTTTTGAAAGTGTATGTTTCAATCATATTGAAAGCAGTGTTTGCTTTCTCTCTTTGGCTAATGTAACAAACAATCGCCAATCGTCGGAAAAATATCTCGCCAATCGTCGGAAAATACTATAGAATTCGTGATTGTTGTGCATTAGAAGACGATGTGAATGGAAATAAGGTGCTACAAATGAGAAACTATAGAAAAAGAATTGCAGATGATATCCTGAAACGGAAGTTGGAAGGCAAAGGTGCGGTGCTGATTGAAGGCCCTAAGTGGTGCGGTAAGACGACAACCGCCGAGCAGCTAGCCGCCAGCATTTTGTACATGGATGACCCTGAAAAGAAAGAGCAAAACATTACCATGTCCGAGTTGGATCCCAAACGACTGCTAAGAGGTGAAACTCCAAGGCTTATTGACGAATGGTAGCTTGCTCCAAAGCTTTGGGATGCCATTCGTTTTGAGGTTGATCATAGAGGAGAGGTCGGACAGTTTGTCCTCACTGGTTCTTCTGTTCCTGCAGATACAGAGAAGATTACTCATTCTGGGACAGGGCGTTTCTCTTGGTTGACAATGCGGCCCATGAGTTTGTATGAATCGGGGGATTCAACAGGAGAAGTCAGCATAAAAGACCTTTTTGATGGAAGAAAGGATATTGAAGGAGATTCTAATTTGAGTATCGACCGCCTGGCTTTCCTTGTGTGTCGAGGAGGATGGCCACTGGCGGTGGATATGCGTGACGAAATTGCCTTGGACCAAGCCGTAGATTATTATGATGCCGTTGTCCTTGCTTGTGGGGCATCTAATCCAAGAGATATCAAAGCACCGGGAAGAGAAGCTAAAGGAATTTATTTTGCAGTAGATTTTCTGACATCAACAACGAAAAGCCTTTTGGATAACGGACTAAAAGAAGG
>OQVT01001163.1_pt1 | contig 16321 bp, 17 predicted proteins | sample 1691561 | NCBI WGS metagenome assembly OQVT01 (sample SAMN03418260, study PRJEB22391) | human gut metagenome | biome: human-gut; feature: organic feature; material: feces | host: Homo sapiens | place: Tanzania | collected 2013-01 | reverse complement strand
AATATGTCAAAAGATAAGAAAGCTATCATACTTGAAGTAAATCCGAATGCTGAGGTTTCGGATAAGGTTATAAATGATATTCAAACACTTATAAACAACTCCGCAACGGAAAACGGAAATAAGGACATAACCTACTCAACGCTTCTTAAACTCTTCAGCGGAGTAAGCGAGGACGCGTCTTCGATTGATACGGCAGCCATCAGGGATATGCTCAGTATGCTCAAGGGAAACACAGACGCAAACAACAATTCCGAAAAGAATAGTCCTGAAAAGAAGGACTTTTCTCAGGAGATAAAAGCCGGCGATTCCGTAATTGACGCATACACTGAGGAAACGCTTGAGGACGTTGAAATCATAAATGATCTCATGCTTACGGATGACAGCACTCCTCTCGGCGCTTCTGCCGGCTTCATGGCATTGAGTGCAGAGGATATCGCATCCGAAAGAGTTGCTCAGACAGGTGATAAGGGAATGGCTTCCGTTATTGCGGTAACGCTTCTTTCAACCGCCGCTTTCATAGCAGCAAAGAAAAAAGAAAACTGATTCTTCCGATAAAAGTAAAGGCAGGCAGTACATATGTACTGCCTGCTTTTTTGTATTAACTGTTGATTTTTATATGGTATATAAGTACTTGCTACCAATGACTCTTTTGGTAAAGGTATTAGTCCTTCTTAGTTAAGGGAATGAGGTCCGGTTTTTCTTTTGTTGTGCCTGATAAATGACTGTCACCCCAGGAAGTAAGGACTTTTTCAATTATCTTGAGGTCAGCTTCGGATATTTTATCAAGGTTGTCGAAGATAGGCTTAAAAGTTGGGGCAACATTTGAAACGTATTGGGCATATTCTTTTTCGCCTGTTTCTGTCACCTTGAGAATAATATTTTTTTTATTTGTGGGGGTCTGAAATTTTTCTATAAGTCCTTTTTTTTCAAGCTCGTTAACCTTATTTGTAAAAACACTTGTGTTTACTCCAAGGCTTGTTGCAAACCACTTCATGTTGTGATTTTCGTCGGAATGCTCGACTATAAGCTCCAATATCTGCATATCAACAGGTGTAAGTCCCATTCCACTCATGGTTTTTCTCTTTGACAATGCACTGTAAGCGTTTGCAGAACGGTAATACGCCGCAATGATTGCCCTGTGTTTTATCCAAGCAGTATTCAAAATAAACCCTCCGTATTAACTATAGATGATTATGATATCACTTTTTTTTTTTCATTACAAGATTCAGCGCAAAAATCAATATATTGCACAATAAATGACAATGTTATTTGTGCAACTAAATAATTGTAAAACGAAACTATTTAGTTTAGAATGAAAAAGTAATCTGAGCGGAAGCTCAGAAAAAGAAAAGTAAGAATTAAAGATTTGAAAGGAGAAAAAAAGATGGAACGTACAAAGAAATTTGCAAAGATTTTTTTATGTGTTTCTCTTGCACTCATGTTGCTTTGCGGCATCGTTGTTTCTGCTGTTCAGACAAACGGCGGTAAAGTAACAATGAAAGAACTCAACATTGAAACAGACGACGGTTACTCCATGTCCGCATATCTCTTTATTCCGGATAGTGCGACAAAGGAGAACAAGGCACCGGCGGTTGTAACCAGCCACGGATATCTCAACAACAAGGAAATGACAGATGCTAATTATGTCGAACTTGCACGTCGTGGGTTTGTGGTTCTTGCAATCGATCAGCCGGATCATGGTGATTCAGAGGTTATAAAGGATTTCAACATCCTGGCTCCTACCGGAGTTTATCAGGGTGTATTAGCTCTTAGTCGTATGCCTTTTGTTGATACCGAGCGTATCGGTATCACGGGACACTCAATGGGAAGCTGGTCCTGTAATGCTGCTGTTCTCGCAGATAACGCAGCCGAAAAACAACTTATTTCTTCAGTGCTTATTCATTGTAATGAGCCTATTTATGCTGATGATGACGGAAATTATACAAACGTTTACGGCAGCAGAGATGTTGGTGTCATTTCGGCGATGTACGATGAGTTTTTCGGAAAATGGACCAAGGAAGACGGAACAGTAATGACTGCTCCCACATATATGCAGTCTCCGTCAACGCAATCCTTCTTAAACTTCGGAAAAGCACCTACTGAAACTCGTGAAGCTTACAAATATTACACTGAGACCGTTGACGGTAAAGAGGCAACTCGCATAGTTTATAATCCTCCGATTATTCATCCATGGTCTCATTTCTCAGCCAGGTCGGAATCGTATGTATGCGATTTCTTCCAGAAAACCTTGGGTGCTCCAAATTCCATAGAGCCGACAAAGCAGGTGTGGCAGGTAAAAGAGGCGTTTAACTTTATTGGAGTTATCGGGTTTGCAATGTTTATATGTTCCTTTGCAACGCTTCTTTTGTTTACTCCGACATTTGAGTCGCTCCGTGCAAGCGAGCCTGTAAAACCGATGGAAACGGACAAGAAAGGCAAACTTTGGTTCTTCGGTACACTTGTACTCGGTGCTGTATTTGGTTGTCTTGTTTATCTTCCTTTGGTAGCTCTCGGAAACGGTGCAAAGGTTGCTCAGGGAGAAGCATTGGGATTGGGACTTTGGTCGACAGCTTGCGGTCTGTTCACAATTGCTTCAATGATAGTTTATTATTTCGCATACGGCAAGAAGAACGGATTTGATCTTAAAGACCGCGGAGTTGTTATGCCTATTAAGAAGTTCGGCCTTACCGCTCTTATGGCAATAATCGTGTTTGGCGTAGCCTATGCACTTGTGTTTGTTGAAGATTATTTCTTTTTTGCAGATTTCAGACTCTGGACTCTTGCAATCAAGGCATTTGAACTTCCGATTCTCAAATATATTCCGTATATTCTTCTCTTCTTTACATACTATATCGCATGCTCTGTTGCAACGAACTCATTCAACTTCAATAAAGTCGGAAAAGAGTGGGGCAATGCAATCATCTGTGGTTTGTTTAACGCTGCACCGGCTGTTATTCTTCCGTGTATTCAGTATATCACCTATTACTCAACAAACCATATGATGTGGTATCAAAAGACAATGGGAGACCCGAACTATCCGATGTTCGTTCTCTGGCTTTTCCCGATAATACTGATTCTTTTCGGTACAACAATTGTTTCACGTGTTATTTATAAGACCAGTAAAAATCCGTATATCGCAGGAATTGTTAATGCGCTTATAGTAGGTTTAATAACGATAATAAATACATGCACAGTTGTAGTTGCTTAAAATATCTCCTCTGAAAGAACAGGGCGAGCCGTGGATTTCCACGGCTCGTTCCCTTTTCATGCATAAAGTATATATATTATCGCAAGAACTAAAACAGTATCGCATTTTTCACTGAGAAGAAGTGCGGCTACGGAGAGAAGCAGCATTTCCTCACTGATTTCTTTGTTTTCAAGTATCTCCTTTAGCTGTGCTTGCTTTTTTTGATTTGAGCTTCCCTGCCTTTTTTTATTGTTTATCTGTCCCTTTTGTGAGTCGTGCGGCTCGCCGGGTATCGCTTCTTTTTTTGTGGCTTTTACGTCGTCGCTTGTCGCTTCTTTTGTTTTTTTCTCGGCGTTTTGCGGAGCTTTTTCCGCCTCCGTGACCGCCATTGCCTGCCTTTGCATCTCTCTGACTCTTCTTATGGCATCATCTCTCATGCCGTGCAAGTCTGTGTATGAGTAATCTGCCATAGAGCGTCACCTCAAAGTTTGAATAATCCGGAATCCTTAAGCAGGGGGAGTATCTCAAAAAGATTCATCATTTTTATTGCTTCATCTGCCTTTTCTCTGCGCCTGTCGGAAAGTAAAGGCTTAAGCGAGTTTATGAAGTTCGTACGTGTGCTGTTTTGCGGATTGTTTTTTATTCTGCTGAGAACTCTTGAGATTTTTTGTACTGATTCTGCGTCAATTCCGGGATTTGATATATTGTCATTGCCTTTTTTCGACTCTTTTTTATCACCGGCAAAGATGTCGTTTGCCAGCGTTTTAAGTTTGTCGATATCTTCACCTGAAAGACTGTTTACTATCTCACTTATGTCCTCCATATAAAACTACTCCTTGCCGAATTTTTTCAGAAGCTCTTTTGCCGTGCCGCTTTCCATGATTTCCCTGAGAGCGTATTCGTCATTCAGTATTTTTTTTATTTTATTCATCTTTTCATCTGTAAGCCCGACAGTATTCGGTGCGGGATTCTTCCCTGACTTAAGAGCTTCGCTTATATCTTTTGCCATTTTGATTTTATCTTCAAAGTTACCGCTGTTTTTCATTGATTTTAATCATCTCCTTATATATAATATTTGTGTTGTGTTTTAAGTATTACAACTTTATTTGCGCCCGTAGCTCAGTTGGATAGAGCGTGCGACTCCGACTCGCAAGGCCACCGGTTCGACTCCGGTCGGGCGTGCCACAAACCAAAAAACTCGACAAAATTTTAATAGTGTGTTATAATTTGTGACACAATAATTAAAGAGTTCACGCCACTAAGGGGGAGTTTAGTATGAAAAAAATATTTTCACGTGTACTTGTATCACTTCTTGCAGTATTTATGGTTTTTGCCATGTCAGGTTGTTCGGAAAGCAAAACCGATCTTATGGACTTTCTCCTTAACGGCTGGGACGGCGTTTACACCGAAAAAGAGATCAAAGAGATCGAATGGCCGGATCCCACAAAGAGAACTCATGAAATACGCGAGGATCACAAGGTTACAAGCGTGAATCATAAGGTGGAGAGCAAGGCGCGTCCTTCAACAAGTGACAACAAGCTTGCCGACACAAATGCACCTGCATTTTTTCGTTGATTAAACACCTTGCGGTTTAAATAAGCATATTAAACAGCTTCAGCTGACAGCATAACGCTGTCAGTTGTTTTTTTACAGATAAAGAAAACACCTCAGAGTGCTTATTACTCTGAGGTGCTTTTATGTCAACTGTACGGATTTTAGTCGTGAAGCTTATGTATAAATAGACCGGAGAGAAGCTTTGGCTCAAACCATGTGGATTTCGGCGGCATGAGAGCGCCTGCGTCCGCAATTTTTATAAGCTCGTCGAGAGAGGTCGGGTATAGCGAGAAGGCAAGCTTCATGTCAGTGTGAACACGTCTCTCAAGCTCCTTAAGACCCCTTATTCCTCCAACAAAATCAATCCTCTTATCTGTTCTCGGGTCATCAATTCCGAGGATAGGGGAGATAAGGTTATTTTGAAGAATGGATACATCCAGTGAATTTACAGGATCGCTTTCATCAAAGGTTCCGTCCTTTGCGGTGAGCTTGTACCAGCTGTCGTTTATGAACATACCGAAGGTATGTCTTGCTTCCGGTCTGTACGGCTCGGCGCTGTCTGTTGACTCGATCTGGAATTTCTCGCTGATTTTTTCTACAAACTCTGAAAAGTCAAGTCCGTTTGTGTCGGTGATTACACGGTTGTAGTCAAAGATTCGAAGCTCGTCTTTCGGAAATGCTACTGCAAGGAAGAAGTTGAACTCCTCGTCTCCCGTGTAGCCCGGATTTTCCTCACGGCGCTTCTGTCCTACCTTTACAGCGGACGCACAGCGGTGATGGCCGTCGGCGATGTAAAGTGCCGGAACGGAGGAAAACAGCTCTTTAAGCTTTGCAACCGTTGCCTCATCATTTACGACCCATATCTTATTTTCAATATCTCCCTCGGACACAAAGTCATATACCGGAAGATGAAGCTTCTTGTACTCTGCAACGATACGGTCTATTTCATCTTTTCCCTTGTAGGTGAGGAAGATAGGACCGGTGTTTGCGTCACATGTGTCAACGTGTCTTATTCTGTCGGCTTCCTTGTCGGCACGTGTAAGCTCATGCTTTTTGATTTTTCCCGAGATATACTCGTCAATTGATGCGCATCCGACAATGCCGGTCTGCGTGCAGCCGTTCATAGTTTGCATGTATATGTAGAAACAAGGTGTGTTATCCTGCTTGCATATCTCGTCTGTCTCAAGACTTTTAAGATTTTTTGCTGCGGTCTCATAGACGATATCCGAATAAATATCCGTATCCTTTGGAAGGTCTATCTCCGCCTTATCAACGTGAAGAAAAGAGTATGGGTTGCCCTTAACCTTTTCGCGTGCCTCGTCGGATGTCATTACATCGTATGGGAGAGCGGCTACAAGGCTTGCATACTGCGGCATGGGGCGGACTGCTTTAAAAGGTCTGAAAACTGACATGGGTAAACACCATCCTGAAAATTTTTGTTCCGTTGGGGAAATGAATTAAAGTGAAAAGTCGTCCTCGGAATAGTCATTGAAAATCTTTGCTTCACCCTTGGGTCTGCGCTTAAAGACATCATACTTGAATGATGAGCATGAAGAGCCCGGCATCATTATACCCTTTTTTATGCATAGAATCATTGCATCGTCCGGAGAAAAACGACCGAATGAGCAGTATTCGCATGCCGGTATTTTGTTGAAGTTAAAAAGTTTTTTCATTTTCAATTCCTCTTTTTTTACTGACGACAAGATTTTAACATAAGTCTTTAGGTATATCAAGGTCGAGTACAAGTAAAATTGACATAAAGAGCATTGAGGCGCATGCGACGGCGGATAGAGACACGTCGGCGTATGTAGGTACGGACGTTGAAAGAAAGACCTCGGAGATATCCGGAAACAGGAGGCAGGCGGCGCGGCAGAAAAGAAAAGAGAGTCCGCCGCAGGCTATACGAGAGATGAAAAATTTTGAATAGGTGAGGCCGCCTGACGAGATGCTGTCATGCACCTGAGCATGGACGCAGAATCCGCAAAAAGACAGCATGGCAGCAACACTCGGGAGCAAAAGGGCTTCCGAGCCTTCGGCGCAGAGCATGGCGCAGCCTGCCGTGACCTCAAGGGATGCCTTGAATATGTTTGGCAGGTATGAAAGCAATGCTGTCAGCGCCGAGAAAATCACAACATAAGCGCATATTTGAAGCATGGCAACAGATGAGCCGTTTACGGAAGCACAAAATGCTTCAAGAGAGGTTGTTTTGTCCTGCGAATGCTCTTGTGAAGTGTTAAGGCTGTTTTGTAAATGTTTTTGAATGTTGCTTTGAGAGGTACTGAAGTTGCTTTGAAGAGTGGCGGAGTTGTTTTGCGGAGCATTAAGGCTGCTTTGTGAAAGACTTTGAATGCTGTCTTGTGAAGAGTTTTCAATATTGTTTTGCAAGGTGTTGAATTGTTTGCCTGTACCCCGGAGTCTTGAGCTGTTGCAGAGCATAAGACCCAGAAGAACAGATGAGATGACCATCGAGGTATAAAGCAGGACACCTGCTTTTATGCTGCCGAGCATGGAATAGCCTACGGTGCCTATAACGAAAGCGGGACCTGCATTTATGGAAAAGAGGCAGAGTAGTCCTGCCTCTTTTTTACTGATTTTTTGTTCCTTACAAAGCTCCGCCGCCATGTGAGGCCCTACGGGAAAGCCTCCGATAAGGGACATAAGTATGACTGGACCGCAGTTTCCGGACAATCCGAAAAGGGCTTTTGTTATCGGTGACATAAGTGTACCCAGTTTTTCAAGGAGTGATGTTTTTGTTATGAACGACGAAAAAACAAGAAATGGGAACAGGGACGGAATCACCGCCCTTGAACACAAAGAGAGGGCGTCTGTAACGGCCTTTGAAATAATTCCGGTTTTTGTTATGAGCTCTACTCCGGTGATTGCTGCAAGGGTGAGCAAAAGGGTGGTCTTTATGACCTCAACCGGCTTTTTTGATGTTGTCTTTTCTTGCATACTTTATGACCTCACCCTTTTGCTCAAATTCAATGCGCAGAAACTTTCCGTTTATATACATCTCTCCGTCGGCGTAGGAAAGCATTGAAATATTCTCGCCGAATATGCTTATCTCCAGCTCATCCGTGTCAAGCGTCACCCTGTCGTCGGTGTAGGCGAGAATTCCCTTGCAGCCGCTTATGTACAATTCTTTTTTGTTACTCATTTCAAGTCCGAACATGACAGCTTATCCCTCCCAATCATAATGTATGGGAATTTGCAATATAATATTCCGGGTGATGATTTTGGATATTACGCAAAAAGCCTTAAGACTGTTTTTCGGATATGTTATGTTTGAGGCATCGGGAGGATTTCCGGATCGATTTTTTGATTCATGCAGGGCAAACGGCATAGACCTTTTTGACGTTACGAGAAAAAACGGCAATATATATGCAGGTGTAAGAATTTCTGATTATAAAAGGATGCCCTCCGTCAGAAAAAACTCGGATATGAGTCTGCATATAGTCGAAAAGCGCGGACTGCCTTTTATGATTTACAAAAGGCGCAGCAGAGTTGGGCTTGCGGTAGGTTTCATTATTTTTATCATAATTCTGTGTGTTCTGTCGGGTATGCTTTTAAGCATAGATGTTGAGGGCAATGTAGATGTAGACGAGAATGAAATAATAAAGGCGTTTGAGGAAAACGGAGTGAGGGTCGGTGCAAGAATAAAGAAAATAGATATAACGGATGTCGAGAATCGTGTCTGCGCACAAATTCCGGAGCTTGCATGGGTTTCTCTGAATATCTCGGGTACGGTCGCGCAGATAAAAGTACGGGAGGGGGTAAGGGCGCCCGAAATAGCAAGGGATGAAAAGCCCTGCAATATAATTGCAAAATACGGCGGACAGATCTCACAGTACGAGGTGTATGAGGGTACGGCGGAGCAGGAGATAAACGCCGCCGTATCGAAGGGGGATTTGCTTATCTCCGGTATCATAACCTACAAGGACGGTACCACCGTTCTCCGTCCGGCGCGAGGAAAGGTTTTTGCAAAAACCGAACGTACACTCTCTTTCACGCCGAATGAGGATTTTGAGATTTTTTATGTGAAAAGGATAATAAGGTCATACACGCTGGATTTTTTCGGGATGCGGTATACATCGCCCCGCCGTTTTTTCAGAAAAGGGCAGGAATACGTGTATGGCAGCGAATACGAGGAGAAAGCGTATGTGAACGGAGTGAGTATCCCCGTTTGTATCTCGGAAAATCACGAGCTTGTGACGGGAGACGCGGTTTGCGACGGACTGTGCGGAGATGAGCGAAAAAAGAGCGTTTTTTTTGACACTTTTCTCAGGGAAATTCGTGAAAACACAGATATAGAAACAATCAGGGAGTGCGATGTAAATGTCGATGACAATGGGAAATTGGCATTTATCGGGAACTTTTCGATGGTAGAGGACATCGGTGAAACGGCTGAACTCTTGTATACAGAGTCTTGACAGACCACAATATACAGAAATTTTAATTTCAACAAAAGAACCTCTCACAATAAAATTCTGTTAATTTTAGCTAAAATGTCTATTAACTTTTTATGAATAATAGATTATAATGTTAGCGTATAAATGGAATTTTAACATAGTATGGCAGGGCGAGCGGATGGCAGAAAAAATTATTCATTTTGATGACTCGGAGAAGATTCAGCAACTTTTCGGAAATCTTGACGAAAACTCGAAAATAATCGAGGAAGAGTACAGGGTTACGATGATTTTCCGCGGTGACGCACTTAAGATAAGCGGGGACGAAAAGGACATAAGCTCCGCAACCGGCGTGCTTGACGGACTTATGGAGCTTTTATCACGCGGCGAAGAGATAAAAGAGCAGAACGTGCGTTATGCAATCGAGATGGAAAAGCAGGGCTCTGTTTCTGAACTGTCCCGTCTTGTTTCCGACTGTATATGTATCACATCGAGCGGCAAGCCCATCAAGGCTAAAACCGTAGGTCAGAAGCGGTATATCAACGCAATTCGTGAAAACACGGTCGTGTTCGGTATCGGTCCTGCCGGAACAGGAAAGACCTACCTTGCGGTGGCCATGGCAGTAAAGGCTTTTAAAGCTCATGAGGTAAACAGAATTATCCTCACAAGACCTGCTGTTGAAGCCGGAGAAAGCCTCGGATTTCTCCCCGGTGACCTTCAGCAGAAGGTTGATCCGTATCTGCGACCCCTTTATGACGCCCTTTTTGAGATGTTCGGCGCAGAGGGCTTTCAAAGGCAGATGGAAAAGGGAACTATAGAAGTTGCGCCTCTTGCGTATATGCGCGGACGTACTTTGGACGAGAGTTTTATCATCCTCGATGAAGCTCAGAATACGACTTCCGAACAGATGAAGATGTTTCTTACGCGTCTCGGAAACGGCTCAAAGGCTGTTGTGACAGGAGACGTAACACAGATAGATTTACCCGGCGGAAAGAAATCCGGGCTTAAAGAAGTAATAAAAATTCTTAAAAATATCGATGGTATCGCAACCGTTCGTTTTGATGAGAAGGACGTTGTGCGCCATCACCTTGTACAGGAAATTGTTAAGGCGTATGAACGGTATGCCGAAAAAACGGAGGGCAGAATAAATGGCAAACAAAATCAAGGTCGTAATAACAAATGACCAGAAGGATATCAAGATCCCAAAAGGTCTTCGTATGCTTATACGCCGTTGCTGCACAGCTGTTCTTGTCATGGAGGACTTTGATAAGGACGCGGAGGTAGATGTAAAGCTTGTAAACAACGAACAGATACGGGAACTTAACAAGACCTTCAGAAACATCGACAAGGAAACGGATGTTTTGTCTTTCCCGCTGGGTTCCGACGGACACTATGACGTGAACCTTGATACGGGAGAAGCACAGCTCGGAGATATCGTCATCTCCATTGAAAAAGCTATTGAACAGGCAGAACGCTACGGACACAGCCTCCAGCGTGAAGTAGGATACCTTACAGTTCACTCCATGCTTCATCTTCTCGGATATGACCACGAGAACGGCGGACTTGAGCTTTTACATATGAGAGAAAAGGAAGAACAGGCTTTGTCTGAACTCGGACTCAAGAGAGACGGAAGCTACTATATGGGAGACGAATAAATGACAGATACCACAACAGCGTTTGTTGCGATAGTAGGCAAACCGAACGTTGGAAAATCATCACTTCTCAACAAATTGCTGGGTCAGAAGGTGGCTATAGTTTCAAATAAGCCACAGACAACAAGAACAAGAATAATGGGAGTGCTTACCGACGGTGAGTGTCAGCTGGTTTTCACTGACACCCCCGGTTATCACAGACCGAAAAATAAACTCGGAGAAAACATGGTACGTGCCACACTTGACAGTATAGGCGGTGTTGACGCGTGCCTTTTTGTTGTTGAGCCGACAGAGGAATTGAGCCCGACGGAGGAAGAACTTATCAATCGCTTTAAGTCGCTGAAAATCCCCGTGATTCTTGCGATAAACAAGATTGACACCGTGACGGACAAGACAGAGCTTATAAAGGTTATGTCGTCCCTTGGGGGCGAGTATGATTTTGAGGCGGTAGTTCCCATAAGTGCTGTAAAGGGCGAGGGCTTATCAGAACTTATGACAGAACTCAAAGGGCTTGCTCAGCCGTCCCCTCATTTCTTTCCCGATGACACTTTGACCGACCAGCCCGAGCGTGTTATTGCCGGTGAAATCATACGCGAAAAGATGCTGAGACTCCTTGACAAGGAGATTCCTCACGGAATAGCCGTGAGTATAGAGAAAATGCGTGAACGTGAGGATAAGGATATTCTTGATATCGAAGCCACCATCTACTGTGAGCGGGAAAGTCATAAGGGAATCGTTATAGGAAAGGGTGGACAGATGCTCAAGAAGATATCCACATATGCCCGTCAGGATATGGAACGTTTTTTTGACTGTCACGTAAACCTGCAGTGCTGGGTAAAGGTCAAAGAAGGCTGGCGCGACAGAGAAGGGCTAATCCACAATTTCGGACTCGACAGCGGAGAATAAATGCTTTTACGGATTTGTGATTGACTTTACCGGAGAGTAGTTATGTATAAGATTTTTATAGTTGAGGATGACAACACCATATCATCTTCACTCAAACAGAATATTGATTCATGGGGATTTGAAGCTTATGTTGCGACCGACTTTCAGAATGTTGCTTCGGAGTTTGCGTCCGCGGCTCCGCACCTTGTACTCCTTGATTTGTCGCTTCCGTTTTACAACGGATTCTACTGGTGTACGGAGATTCGTAAGCTTTCAAAGGTTCCGATCATTTTTATCTCATCCGCATCCGATAACATGAACATTGTTATGGCAATGAACATGGGCGCGGATGATTTTATTGCAAAGCCTTTTGACCTCAATGTACTGACCGCAAAAATACAGGCACTTCTAAGACGCACATACGACTTCGGTCAGTCGTCGGGCTTAATTACTCACAGGGATGTTGTCCTCTCACCCGGCGATGCATCGCTCAGCTTTGCAGGAAAGAAAATTGAACTTACAAAAAACGAACTTAAAATAATGCAAACGCTTCTTGAAAACAACGGAAGTATAGTAAGCCGTGACAGCCTTATGACTGTTCTGTGGGAATCGGATGCATTTGTTGATGAAAACACACTCACCGTAAATATAACCAGAATACGTAAGAAACTTACCGAGCTCGGACTCGCGGACGACTTCATAAAAACCAAGAAGGGAATAGGGTATATCGTTGAATAAACCCGTGTACAGAATATGAGCAGCGTAAAGATTTTTTTGAATTTTCTGAAAGAAAAAACTGTATATGTAGTTCTTTTCTTGTTGTGCACGGCAGTTCAGTGTCTGGTACTCTGGCTCGATGACATTGATACCGGCATTGTGCTTTACACATACATTCTGTGGCTTGTCGTTTTTCTTGTTTATGCGATTTTTGATTATATGAAATATTATAAATCGCATAGACTGCTTGAAGATGCAAAAAATCAGATACTTGTCTCTATGGAGAAATTTCCGGTACCGAGCGGTCTGCTTCAAAATGACTACAACGAGCTGTTAAAGCTTCTCTATGACGATAAAGCTCAGCGACTGAATGCCGCATCCATAAAGTACAGGGATACGGTTGACTATTTTACAGTGTGGGCACATCAGATAAAAACACCCATTGCCGCAATGAGACTTGTGCTTCAGAGCAATGAAACTCCGGAAAATGCGGAGCTTGAGCTTGAACTTATGCGCATTGAACAGTACGTTGAAATGGTTCTTTGTTACATACGCCTTGACAGCAAAAACTCGGATTATGTTATAAGAGTTACAGACGTTGACAAGGTGATAAAACAGGTTCTTCGAAAAAATGCAAAGCAATTTATACGCCGCAGAATAACGCTTCAGTATGACGGCGTGGATTTTACCGCGGTCACAGATGAAAAATGGCTTGCGTTTGTTCTTGAGCAGATACTTACCAATTCCATAAAGTATATCGGCAAGGACGGCGGAACAATAAAGATATATCGCGAGGGTAAAAAGCAGTTGGCGATTGAGGACGACGGTATCGGAATTGCTGCGGAGGATATCCCGCGTATTTTTGACAGAGGCTTTACCGGTTACAACGGCAGAAGCGACAAAAAAGCAACCGGAATAGGACTTTATCTGTGTAAACATATATTGACAAACCTCGGACACGGCATATCCGTAGAGTCAACCGAGGGAGTCGGAACAAAAATAATTCTTGACCTTGAAAGTAAGGACATTGATTTCAGGGATTAGATAGATACACAGCGGAGCTTGAACCTTACAAAATTGTAAGGATAGAGGCGGAAAATGTAAGTCAAATCAATGGCACGCATTTTCCGCTTTTTGTATACTGTGCTTGTAAACCGAAAGGGAGGAACACAACATGGAAATACTACAGGTAAACAATCTTAAGAAAATCTACACTTCAAGATTCGGTACAAACAATGTACAGGCACTCAGCGATGTATCCTTTTCAGTAGAAGAGGGTGAATACGTTGCCATAATGGGTGAATCGGGCTCCGGCAAAACCACTCTTTTAAACATTCTTGCAAGCCTTGACAAGCCTACAAACGGTGAGGTTTTACTCGACGGCAGAGATACCGTTACTATTCCCGATAAGGAGATTTCCGCATTCAGGAGAGAAAACCTCGGATTCGTTTTTCAGGATTTCAACTTGCTTGACAATTTTACTTTACGCGACAACATATACCTGCCGCTTGTTTTGTCCGGCGTAGGCCATAAGGAGATGCTTGCGCGTATTACCCCTATTGCCGTAAGACTCGGAATTTCCGACATTCTTTCGAAATTCCCGTATGAGGTTTCCGGCGGACAAAAGCAGCGCGCGGCAGTTGCCAGAGCCCTTATCACAAACCCGCGCCTTGTACTGGCTGACGAGCCTACGGGAGCACTTGATTCAAAGGCAACCGACAGTCTTCTCAATTTGTTCAGTGAGATAAATGAGGACGGTCAGACCATCCTCATGGTTACTCACTCAACAAAGGCTGCCAGCCATGCAAAGCGCGTGTTGTTTATAAAAGACGGTGTTGTTTTCCATCAGATATACAAAGGAAACAAGACCAACGAAGAGATGTTCTCACAGATTTCCGATACTCTCACAACTATTGCGACAGGTGGTGGGATAAATGAATAAGGGAACGTTTTTCATAAAAACGGCATTCATAAATATCCTCAAAAATGCGAAGTTTTATGTCCCGTTTTTTCTAATAGGAATACTGTCGGTAAGTATGTTCTTCAATATGGACGGACTCCTCAACAACCCGACGATCCCCGGTGGCGACTCTTTTGCAATGGTTATGTCATTCGGAGTTATGGTTATAGCTTTTTTCTGTGCCATATTCCTTTTCTACACAAACAGTTTTCTTATAAGACGACGCAAAAAGGAACTCGGTCTTTATAACATACTCGGTATGGAGAAGAGACACATTGCGAGGATTATTTTCTGGGAAACAATTATCTCGGCAGTTATCTGCATTTGCGGAGGAATGCTCTTTGGAATGTTGTTTGATAGGCTCATTTTCCTGCTTCTTAACAAATTTCTGAAGTTCAGCGTTCATATTGAGTACAGCCTTAACCCCAAAACATTTGAATTTACGGCAATCTATTTCAGCATTGTTTTTCTGCTTATTCTTGCAAAAAACCTTTTTGAAACACTCAGGGCCAAGCCTATTGATCTTCTCAAAAGCGAAAACAAGGGAGAGCGTGAGCCGAAAGCAAAGTGGCCGGTTACGGTTATCGGTGTTGTAACACTCTTTGCCGGATATGTTTTTGCGGTAACCACAACAAATGCAATGCATGCCGTAACGTATTTCTTTATAGCGGTTATACTTGTAATCATAGGAACATACTGCCTCTTTACGTCCGTAAGTATTACAGTTCTTAAATCTCTCCAGAAAAACAAGGACTATTACTATCAGCCGAATCATTTCGCGTCTGTTTCGGGTATGCTATACAGAATGAAGCAAAATGCGGTCGGCCTTGCAAACATCTGTATACTTTCGACCATGGTTATCGTTATGGTGGCAACCACGACAAGCCTCTATACAAATGTTGAGTCCATAGTAAACAGACGTTATCCGTCCGATGTAAACGTTCTTATGAAAGACTGCTCATCTGATGCGGTATCCGGTGTAAATGAAAAGATTGAACAGGTTTCAAAGAAAACCGGTCTTAAGTTTACAAACTATGAGTACAATGAAAGCATGTTCTTATCCATAGGCCAGCGCGGCGATGCATACTTTTCCGGAGATATGACTGATAAAACTCTCTCAGTGTGTATGTTTACATTTATGACTCCGGAAAACTATGAAAAGATCACCGGTGTAAAGCCTCCGAAAATAGAGAAGGGCGAGTGGGGTGTTTACACAAAGGACGGTAAAATTGCCGACGAGATTGAATTCATGGGTAAAAAAGTAAAGGTAAAGCATATTGACGGCAAAGAAGCTGACGGTGAACTTTCTGTATATGTCTCAAATGTTTACTATGTTGCGGTTCCTGACAGAGAAGAACTTCAAAACGTATATGAGCTTCAAAGAAGCGTTTATTCCAGCCCGTCATCTATAGATACAAACGTAAGATTCGACGTGGTCGGAACAGATGACGACAAGATAAAATTTGCGGATACTCTGCGTGAACAGCTCGGCATTGATAAAACAAATGAGGGAAAAGTAAGCAGAACAATGGACTTCGGCGACTATCAGGTTGAGTGTCGCTCCGACGGAGAGGACTCTTTCTATGATCTTTACGGAGGATTCCTTTTCCTCGGAATATTTCTCGGTTTCCTTTTCATTATGGTCACTGTGCTTATCATGTATTATAAGCAACTGGTAGAGGGCTATGACGACAGAGAGCGGTTTGAGATAATGCAGAAAGTCGGCATGAGCAAGGACGAGGTAAAGAAGACAATTAAAAGTCAGATTCTCACTCTGTTCTTTATGCCGCTTATCACGGCAATAGTTCATTTCGGATTTTCTATAAGGATGCTCAGATACATGCTTGCAGCCCTCAACCTTACGGATGCTACGGGATTTTTCATCTGTGCGGGTATAACAATCGTCGTATACGCAATCTGCTATACAATTGTTTATGCTGTTACTGCAAGGACATACTAC
>OQVT01001162.1_pt1 | contig 16326 bp, 12 predicted proteins | sample 1691561 | NCBI WGS metagenome assembly OQVT01 (sample SAMN03418260, study PRJEB22391) | human gut metagenome | biome: human-gut; feature: organic feature; material: feces | host: Homo sapiens | place: Tanzania | collected 2013-01 | reverse complement strand
GGTCTCGGAGTACTGTGCGTCTGATGCCGGCCCTCCGGGTCCCCTGTCAAAACAGTGAATTCATCCGCGACGAAACCCATTTGTTTTGTGGAAAACACCGCCCGGCTATGGTAAAATAGAAGCCAAAATACGTGCTATGCAGGCCAGAAAAGAGGTACAGTATGAAACTGATTTATGCGATTGTTCGTAACGATAACGAAGACGATGTGATGGATGCGCTGAATAAGGATCACTTCCAGGTGACGAAGCTGGCATCGACGGGTGGTTTCCTTCGGAAGGGAAACTCGACGCTGATGATCGCGACCCAGGATGATAAGGTCGACGAGTGTATCGAGCTCATCAAGAAGCAGTGCGGCAAGCGCCAGAAGATCACCGTGAACATGCCATACGTTTCCGGCACCTCGATGGGCACCTACACCACGATGCCGATGCCGGTCGAGATCGGCGGCGCGACGATCATGGTGGTTGACCTGGATCGTTTCGAGAAGTACTGAAACGCGGCCGGTCGAGCCGGCGGGAAGTACGCAAACGGATCCGAGATAAGCGTTCCGCATCGAAGCATTGCCCTGCGGAGCAGATATGCGCAGGGCAGCAGATCGGGTTCGTTATGAACTTGTCAGAATGTCCGTGATTTTGTGCACGAAAAGCGCGCCTCATGCATTGCAGAGCGCTTTTTATCGAGTATAATAGCAATGTCAAATTGTATACACGCGGAGCGCGTGCGTACCTTCATGAATAAATCAGTGGCTTCCACTGGTGAAATTGTATAAATAACATTGAGAGGAGAAATCTGAAATGGCATTTATTGACACAATCAAGGCGAAGGCAAAGGCAGATAAGAAGACCATCGTTCTTCCAGAGTCCATGGATAAGAGAACCTTTGAGGCTGCTGAGAAGATCTTAAAGGAGGGCATCGCGAACCTCGTGATCATCGGTACTCCGGAGGAGATCGAGAAGAACGGTGCAGGCTATGACCTCACTGGTGCAACCATCGTTGATCCGTTTACAGATCCGAACCGTCAGAAGTATATCGACAAGTTCGTCGAGCTTCGTGCGAAGAAGGGCCTCACCCCGGAGCAGGCAGAGGAGCAGATGACGAAGGACTACATGTACTATGCATGCCTTATGTGTAAGTGCGGTGACGCAGACGGTGCTGTTTCCGGTGCATGTCACTCCACTGGTAACACCATTCGTCCGGCACTTCAGCTTCTGAAGACCAAGCCGGGCATCAAGTCCGTTTCCGGTTTCTTCCTTATGGAGGTTCCGAACTGTGAGTTCGGTGAGCAGATCGACGGCAACGGCCTCTTCGTATTCGCGGACTGCGCAGTAAATACTGATTTCGATTCCGAGAAGCTGGCAGAGATCGCTTACCTCTCCGCACAGTCCTTCCAGTCCTTCGTCGGCCGTGAGCCGAAGGTTGCGATGCTTTCCTACTCCTCCAAGGGTTCCGCAAAGCATGATGATGTAACCAAGGTTGCAGACGCTGTCAAGATCGCAAATGAGCAGCATCCGGAGATCGCCCTCGACGGTGAGCTTCAGCTCGATGCCGCACTCGTTCCTTCTGTAGCAGAGCTCAAGGCTCCGGGCAGCAAGGTGGCAGGTCAGGCAAACGTACTCGTATTCCCGTCCCTCGAGGCTGGTAACATCGGCTACAAGCTCGTTCAGAGACTCGCTCACGCCGGTGCGTACGGTCCTGTTCTCCAGGGCCTCAGCATGCCGGTCAACGACCTCAGCCGTGGCTGCTTCGCAGATGATATCGTCGGTGTCGTTGCGATGACCGCTGTTCAGGCTCAGAACGCATAATCCGTCCTCGATCGGCTATAAGATATGATTCCCATGATCTGCCGTGTGTCTACGGTGCAGCACCAGGCACCGGCAGATCATCATTATAAATATTTAGGAGAGTACTACCCATGAAAATTCTTGTTTTGAACTGTGGTTCATCATCCCTCAAGTATCAGCTCATCGATATGGAGAATGAGTCCGTTCTTGCAAAGGGCCTCTGCGAGCGTATCGCCATCGACGGCAGCAAGCTCACCCATAAGGTGCCGGGCAAGGAGGATTTCGTTCTCGAGTCCCCGATGCCGGATCACAGCGTCGCTGTAAAGCTGGTATTTGATGCACTCACTGATGCTGAGCACGGTGTTGTAAAGACTGTTGATGAGATCGGTGCGATCGGCCATCGTGTACTTCATGCCGGCACCCAGATCACAGAGTCCTGCATCGTCGATCAGAGAGTAAAGGACATCGTTCGTTCCTGCTTCGATCTCGGCCCTCTGCACAACCCTGCAAACCTCATGGGTATCGAGGCATGTGAGAAGGTCGTTCCGGGCAAGCCAAACGTAGCTGTGTTTGATACCACCTTCGGTATGACCCTTCCGGAGAAGGCGTACTACTACGCAATCCCGACCGAGTACTATGAGAAGTACGGCATCCGTCGTTACGGCTTCCACGGTACATCTCATGCCTTCGTATCAAAGGAGACCATCAAGTTCGGCGGCCTCGATCCGGAGAAGGCAAAGGTCATCGTATGCCACCTCGGCAACGGTGCTTCCGTTTCTGCTTCCATCGGCGGCAAGGGCGTAGATACCTCCATGGGTCTCACCCCTCTTGAGGGCCTGATCATGGGTACTCGTTCCGGCGATATCGATCCGGCCGTCGTTCAGTTCATCTGCAACCACGAGAACAAGACCGTGGATGAGGTTCTGAACATCCTCAACAAGAAGTCCGGTGTACTCGGCCTTTCCGGTGGTGTATCTTCTGACTTCCGTGATGTAGAGAACGCAGCGAAGGAAGGCAACCACATGGCAGAGGTTGCACTCGACGCATTCCGCTACAGAGTAGCGAAGTACATCGGTGCATACGCAGCAGCCATGAACGGCGTAGACGCGATTGCATTCACCGCTGGTGTCGGTGAGAACGACAAGCTTTCCCGTCAGCTCATCGTAGAGGAGTACCTCGGCTTCCTCGGCGCAAAGATCGATCCGGAGCGCAACAACGTACGTGGTAAGGAAGCCCTGATTTCCTCCGATGATTCGAAGGTAAAGATCTACCTGATCCCGACCAACGAGGAGCTCGCCATCGCAAGAGATACACTTCGTCTCGTAGAGGCTCAGTAATTATTTATATCTATATCCTTTCAGACCTGGACGCTGTCCGGGTCTTTTTTTGTACGCTCGTGGCGCCGCCCCGACGAGTGCAACGCCGCCGCCGTTGTAGCCCCTCTTTTTTGCACGCTCGTGGCACCGCCTCAACAAAAATACTCGATTTTTTAAGCGCTTTTTTACATTGAACGTATCGGATTTCCGTGTTAGATTCTATACATTATGCTGTGATTTCAGCGTGGGGAGAAAAGTGGTGCAGGAGCTGAGAAAGGACACATTACTGTGTGGCAATGTGTCTTGTTTTAACGAAGAACATCTGAAGATGATTTTTGGAGAACAGCATGTCGTTCTGATGGCGAGGGATCTGGAAACGAGAAGATCCGGACATATCCGCTGGTTTCAGAGTCCGCTGATGGGGGATCATTTCCGCCGGCAGTTTTTTATGTATGATTTCCGAACGGTCATTTATGTATCGCGTGCACTTAACTTCGGTCAGAGTTCGGAAGCGGAGCTGATGGAGCTTCGACATGTGCTGGAGCTCTGCCGCCAGGGACAGACCGAACGCTTTATTTTCGTGACGACGAATCAGGTCCGTGAGGATGTGCCGACGGCTGCGTCGATTTTTCAGAAAACAGCGGAAGATCTGTGCCATGCCTACACACGTTCGAATCAGATTCGGCTGAAAATCATCCGCAGTCCGTATTTTATCAGTGGTACGAACCCGCAGGACTGGCTGTATCAGACCTTTATGGCCCTGCAGGAAAAGAAGACGGCGCACTGGACGATTCCGGTCCATCCGGAGGAGAGGGCATGCTTTATCGATATCGAGGACCTGAGCCGCTTCCTCTATCGACTGCTGGATCACTGGATGGAGGAGCCGGCGGAACTGGAGCTGGAGGCCTACGGACAGGCTTCGTTTCAGTACCTGGCAGAACGTCTGCAGGGATATTTTCCGGATACGATCGTTCAGTGCGAAAGCGACGAACCGATCCGTCATATCCCATCCGCAGCGCTTCCTGAGGAGAACATCGCCCGTCAGTTCTATGGCTGGTATGCGATGAAGGACTGTGTTGCAGAGCTGGACAGCTATCTGCAGGCGTACCGGGCACAGACGGCAGAAACGAAGAGCTGGAAGGAACGGATCCGGGATTATGTGATTCTGAAGAATCGTGTACTGATCGGGCTGGAGCTCGTGCTGGGCGCTGTCCTGGTGGAGGTTTTAAATCGACTGGCCGGCAGCAGTGCGCAGTTTCGTATGATCGACATCCGTCTTCTGTTTGTGGTTATGATGTCCAGTACCTATGGCACCGGAATCGGTTTACTGTCGGCACTGATGGAGATTCTCTCCCTGAGCGTCGCGTTTTACCGGGAAGGCAGAAACTGGGTTCAGCTGTTTTACGATCCGGGCAACTGGCTTCCATTTATCCTCCTGCTGCTCGTCAGTGCGGTCTGCGGTTACCTCTGTGAGCGAAACCGGGATACGGAGCAGGCACTTCGGGATGAGGCGGAGAAGAACGGGGATGAGCTGAAGTTTGTACGCGGTCTCTATCAGGAGATGCAGGACAGCAAAAATGAATATAAGCGAAATCTGATCGAAAGCCGGGATGGCTTCGGACGGATCTTCGAGGTGGTAGAGCGTCTCAGCCACACCATCCCGGAAAAGATCTTTTCGGAGGCGATCCTGGCGATGGAAGAGGTGCTGGATAACCACTCCATCGCCATCTATTCCGTGGCACAGAAGGATGCCCGTTTCGCCCGGCTAGAGGTATGCAGCCCGGGCATCACCGGCCTGGCACGCTCGATCGAACTCGATGCCTGGCAGGCACTGCTTCCGACCCTGGATCGGGAGGAGGTATGGGTGAACCGAAAGATGGAAAGCGGATATCCGATGCTTCTCACCGGTGTCCGACGGAACGGGCATTATGCCCTGCTGATCATGATCCACCATGCCGAGTATCATCAGATGAACAGCTACTATATCAATCTGATCCGCATCCTCCGGCGACTGACGGAGCAGTTTCTGACCCGTGCCTATGATTATCAGCAGGCGAATCGTCAGAAAACCTATCTCGGTGATACGATCATCGTCAACGCGGCGTATCTTTGCGAGCAGGAGAAGATACATGAAGAGATGCAGAAGCGTCACGTGAGTACCTATTCCCTGCTTCGGGTTCACCGCGAGCGTCGCTCGATCGAAGCGCTTTCTACGCTTCTCGAGCGCACCATGCGTACGACGGATATCGCAGGGCAGGGCAATGACGGCGATATCTACATCATCGCGCCGCAGTCGGATCCGGCGACGGCACAGATCATACTGGAGCGCTATCGAAAGCTCGGTCTGGACGCGGAACTCGTCGAGAAGCTTCCGGGAGGTGAACGATGACGCCGGGGCTCGCCGTACTGTTTCTGCTGCTGCATCTGCTGGTCTGCGTGGGCTTCTTTTTCCTTCTCCGTTTCCGTATCCTGGAAGCGGATGTGATGCTGCTGCCGATCTGTGTGTTCCTGCCTGTATTCGGTCCGGTACTGACCCTGCTTGTGTCCTGGGTCAATGTCCACGGCCTTACAGGATCGAAGAATAAGAACCTGGAGGCGATGCGAAAGGATATGGTGAGTGAGAAGAGTACACCGGATGTCGAGCAGGAATCCGGTGAGGCGCTGCCGCTGGAGGATGCACTCATCCTGAATGACGCCGGCGTGCGTCGAAGCGCGATGCTGGATATCCTCCTGCATGGTGCGTCCGATATGAGCTATGTGCTGCATCAGGCGAAGGAAAACACCGATGTGGAGGTCGTTCACTACGCGACGACGGCGTTGTCGGAGCTCCTGAAGGACTATGATCTGCGCCTGCAGAAGCTGAGTCAGGCACATGAGGAGCATCCGGAGGATGCGGAGGTGCTGGCAGACTATATCGATACCCTGGATGAGTATCTTCGAAATGCACTGGCCGAAGGTGAAAACCTGCGGATCCAGCGTACGCGCTACGTGACACTGCTCAAGGAACGCATACAGAAGGAAATGCGCATCGAAGATGTGCGGGCACTGATTCTGAGCCTGATGTACTCGAAGGACTATGACCAGGCAGAGCAGTGGCTCGTACAGATGGAGACACGCTGGCCGGAACGGGAGGAGACCATGATGCTTCGCCTCCGGTACTACTATGAGCTCCAGATGGGCACAGCCTTCACCGCGTATATCGAAAAGCTGAAGACGAGCGGATGCTACATCTCCGGTCGGCTTCGTCAGCTGATTCAGTTCTGGGAGGAGACATGATGAAAAAGAACGGACCTCGCGATCGATTTTATGCCGTCCTTCGTGTATTCCTCGGCTTCCTCGCGATCTTCTGTCTGCTGCTCATGGAACGGAAGGGCATCACGTATGAGAGCGTAGACACCGGGGTCGAACTGCTTTCGGCGGAGCAGACCCCGGTGAACAAGCCGCTCAGTGAAACGGCGGCGTGCCTGCTGCTCGTAAACAGCCAGAACGAAAACAGTGTAGCCGCACGTGAGGAGTATGAACAGATCCTGACGGATATGCGGATCGCATACCAGGTGCAGGATATACAGGATCAGGAAACGATGCCTGATTTCGATGATTTCCGTACGGTGGTGCTGCTTTTACCGGATGTGTCACCGCTCGGGGACCGGCTTCTCTCGCTCTGCGACTGGGTACAGTCCGGCGGCCGTGTGCTGTTCGGTATGCCGGTCGAGAAGACCCATGCGTTTTCAGCGATTCAGAGTCATCTCGGTATCCTCGATTCCGGCTATGATTTTAAACTGGTGCCGGATTTCAGGGTCCGGCAGCAGTTTATGCTGGGCGGAGACCGGAGCTATACCTTCGATGATCCCTATGAAGCCGCGATGAATGTCGGTCTGGATGATCAGTGCGATATCTACGCCAGCACGGCAGATGAACGGGTGCCGCTGATCTGGTCCCGTGCGTACGGTGAAGGCCGCTTCGTCTTCTGTAACCTGGCCTACTGTGAGAAGAGCACACGTGGCATCTTTGCAGCTGCCTACAGTCTTCTCGAGGATGTCTGTATCTATCCGGTGATCAATGCTTCCACCTTTTACCTCGATGACTGGCCGTCACCGGTTCCGATGGGCGATGGTCAGTATGTAAAGCGCGATTATCAGATGGATATACCGGAATTTTATTCCCAGGTCTGGTGGCCGGATGTCGCAGATCTCGGCCGGAAGTACAGTATCCCGTTCACAGGTCTTATCATCGAGAATTATGATGATGAGACGGATGGAGAGGTGGAGCGGAACACGGTCATTTCCGATTACAGCTACTACGGAAACATGCTGCTCGATGAGGGTGGCGAGCTCGGCTATCATGGCTACAACCACCAGCCGCTGTGCGGGCCGGATTTTCAGTATTCGGTCGACCTCGGCTACCATACCTGGACCTCCACCGACGCCATGGCGAAGGCGATGACGGAAGTGAAAGAGTTTTCCGAGGGCCTTTTCCCGAATACGAAGCTGCAGGTCTATGTGCCGCCTTCGAACGTTTTATCGCCGGAGGGACGGGCACTGATCGGACAGCGCTTCCGGAATATCCGTGCGATTGCGAGCTGTTATCTCCCGGGTGAAAGCGGCTATGATCAGGAGTTTGAGGTCGCAGAGGATGGGGTGGTTGAGACCCCGCGTATCATTTCCTCCTGCGTGCTCGATGAGTACATGCGCCTCTCGGCGTTTTCGGAGCTCAATATGCATCTCGTGAATGCCCACTTCATGCATCCGGATGATCTGCTCGATGAGGACCGTGGTGCGGCACTCGGCTGGGCAACTCTGAAGGGACGTCTTACGGAGTACATCGAGTGGCTGAACCGGGCGGCACCATCGATCCGGCATGTGACCGGCAGCGGGATGGCGGCAGCCGTACAGCGTTTCAGTGGCGTTTCGGTCGAACGGACCGTGACGGACGACAGCATTGGCCTACGCCTCGGTGGGGTGACCGACGACGATTATTTCCTGGTCCGTGTCAACGAGGGCAGAATCACGGAGGTGGAGGGCGGTACGCTCGAGCATCTCACGGGCAAGCTGTACCTCCTGCATACGACGGGAAGCGAAGTGACGATGCAGCGTGCGAAATAACAGGAGAAACTATGCGTATTTGTCTGATTCTGGAGGGCAGCTACCCGTATACACACGGGGGTGTCTCCAGCTGGATGCATAATTATATACAGCAGATGCCGGAAACGGAATTCGTGCTCTGGGTCATCGGTGCCTATCATAAGGATCAGGGGAAGTTCTTCGTGCAGCCGCCGGAGAATGTGGTGGAGATTCATGAGGTCTTTCTGGATGATGCGCTGAAGGTAGAGATTGAGCGGGATCGTCGCTACCATTTTACGGCAGAGGAGGTCGCGGCGCTGCAGGCCCTGATGGACTGCGGACGCCCGGACTGGCGGATATTGTGTGATCTGTATCAGACGAAGCAGGTGAAGCCGGGGGCCTTTCTCATGAGTGAGGCCTTTCTCGATATTCTGACGAAGCTGTGCAGGGAACAGTATCCGTATGCCGCCTTTTCGGATACCTTCCATACGATTCGGTCAATGCTGCTGCCGGTACTGTATCTTCTGTCACAGCCGATCCCGGACGCGGATATGTATCATACGATCTGCACCGGCTATGGCGGGCTGCTGGCGACGATGGCGGGCATCATCCGGAAGAAACCACTGATGCTCACCGAGCATGGCATCTACAGTCGTGAGCGGGAAGAGGAGATCATCCGCGCGAGCTGGGTCCTCCCGACCTTCAAGCGTCAGTGGATACGGTTTTTCTATATGCTGTCGGACGCGGTCTACCAGCAGGCGACGGTGATCAGCTCGCTGTTTCAGCGCGCGATGGAGACGCAGATCGAACTGGGCGCAGCAGCGGAGAAGTGCCGCGTCATCGGAAACGGCATCAACTATGCACGTTTTTCCGGGATTCCCATGAAAATGGAAAATGGTACGATCGATATCGCAGCGGTCATCCGGATCGCGGCGATCAAGGATGTCAAAACGCTGATCTATGCGTACAAGGAGCTGACGCTGCGGGTGCCGAATACACGGCTGCACATCCTGGGCGGCGTCGATGATGAGGAGTATGCGGAAGAGTGTCATGCCCTCGTGCATGAGCTTCGCCTGGAAACGCTCAGCTTCGTCGGTCAGGTGGATGTCGTGAAGTACATGGAACAGATCGATTTCACGGTCCTCACCTCCATTTCGGAGGGCCAGCCGCTGTCGGTACTCGAATCCTTCGCCGCTGCGCGGCCGGCGGTCACGACGGATGTCGGCTGCTGCCGTGAGCTCATCCGTGGCAGTGCGTATGATCCTTATGGTCCGGCCGGCTACTGTGTGCCGCCGATGAACCGGCAGGCACTCGCGGATGCGCTGGAGTGGATGTGCCGTGACCCGGAAAAACGACGGCAGATGGGGCAGGCCGGTCAGCGGCGTGCCGAACACTATTTCCGACAGGAGATGATGATGGCAAAATACCGTGCGATGTATGAAGAGGTGAACGAACAGTGGCAGGCATCGGCTTCGAATTAAAAAAATTATTTAAGCAGCAGGGCATCCTTCGGCTGATGCGGGCCTACGGGTATACCGGACTGGTGACCGCCGGGCCGATGCTGCTGGGCGTGTTTTTCCTCATGGGGATCGGCTTCATCGCACAGTATTTCGGCCTCGACGCGCATCAGCGGGAGCTGCTGAATGCGATGATCACCTATGCGCTGCTGGCATCCCTCGTGCTGACCGGCTACGTTTCGCTGACGCTTTCACGCTATGTTTCGGATATGCTGTATACGAAACAGGAAAAGCGGGTCATGCCGTCGCTGAAGGGCGCGCTGGCACTGCTTCTGCCATTGGGCGCCGTGCTGTATGGCACGTTCCTCTGCATGGCGGGGATCAGCAGCGGAGAGGTCCTGCTGAACTTTCTGTTTTTTATGGAGCTTGTGGTCGTCTGGACAGAGATGCATTACATGACCGCGATCAAGGATTATAAGGGCATCCTCCTCAGCTACCTGCTGGCGATCGGACTCAGCTTTCTCGCGGCTACCCTCGGCTGCCGCCTTTTCGGCGCACGGCTCGAGGTCCTGCTGCTGAGCGTGATCCTCGGCTATGGTGTGATGCTGATCCTGAATTACCTCCTGCTGAATGCTTATTTCCCGCAGGGGAGCGGATATTACTTCGAGTTCCTGGACTGGATGGAGCAGTACCGCTGGCTGGGGCTGACCGGCTTCGCGCTGAACATCGGCCTCTTTTCCCATCTCGTGATCGCCTGGTGCCGGGCAGATATCGGCGAACAGATCCAGGGGCTCTTTTACGGAGCACCGCAGCACGATGTCGCAGCGCTCTATGCCTTTTTGACGATCCTGGTGACGAGCATCAACTTCGTCGCGTCGGTCGAAGTGAATTTCTATCCGAAATACCGCGCCTACTACGATCTCTTTAACGGCCGCGGCTCGATCACGGAAATCCGGCTGGCCGAGCAGGAGATGATGTATGTCATGGAGCGGGAGCTTGCCTACACCGCGAAGCGTCAGCTCTATACGACGGCCCTCGCGATCTCCATCGGCACCCTGATCCTGCATGCACTGCCCCTCGGCTTCGATGCCCTCATGGACGGCTATTTCCGTATCCTCTGTGTCGGCTACGGACTCTATGCGGTGGGCAATGTGCTGATGCTGATGCTTCTGTATTTCACGGATTATCCGGGGGCCGGCATCGCCAGTATCAGCTATGCCGTCGTGACGACCCTCGGCTCCCTCCTGGCGCTTCGGCTGCCGGCGAAGTATGTCGGTTTCGCCTTCGCCATCGGCGGGATGGTCTATTTCGCTGTGTCCTGGGTTCGGCTCAATGCCTACACCAGGCGCCTGCCGTATCATATTCTGAGTACGCAGCCCTTTGTGGTGGAGCGGAAGCACGGCTTTTTCACCTGGCTTCATGAACGACTGGAGGTATTATGCGAGATTTCTTAAAAGGAAAAAATATCGGGCCGATGCTGCTGATCGTCGTCCTGCTTCTGGCCCTGTCGGTGGGTGCTGCCGTCTATAACGGTACGCTTTCTGCGCAGCATACCAGCGAAGAGAAAACGACGACGAAGGAAGAAGCGGACGCAGACACGCTGAAAACGGAGGAGAGGACCGCTTCTTCGACGGGTGCGGGGTCCGCTTCCTCAACGGAGGCGGGCACGGAAACGGGGACTGCTTCTTCGACAGAGGTGGGCGCACAGGTGACGGATACAGCTGCAGCGACAGGCGCAGCAGTCGTCGAGGCGGCAGCTACCGTACCGCATCTCGAGGATAAGGCGACGCTGTATGAAAACGATGTGGAGGATTCTGTGGTGACGATGTACCTGACCGTGCGTCGTGGCAATCAGGCCGACAACACGGATCACAGCTGGGCAGACGTCAACAGCTACTCGGCATATGATTATGAGGCAATGGGTGTGGACCGCTACCAGGTAGAGGGACTGCTGCAGGTCGGGGATGAAAACGGACCGGTGGCCGGTGAACTCGGCTTCGGAGAAAGTGCGCCGAATGCGACCGTTCAGATCCGTGGACAGACCTCCAGTAAGAATGCACAGAAGAACTACAAGATCCGGCTGAAGGATGAGCATGGAAGCTGGCGTGGACAGCAGACGATCGCGCTGAACAAGCATATGACGGATGGGCTTCGCTATCGAAACAAGCTGGCCTTCGATCTTCTGAAGGAGATCCCGCAGCTCATCTCGCTGCGCACCCAGTTCGTCCATCTCTATGTGAAGGATCAGACGACGGATCCGGCGAATGAACGCTTCCAGGATTACGGTCTCTATACACAGGTGGAGCAGCTGAATAAGACGGCTCTTCGTGCCCACGGGCTCGACCGTTATGGGCAGCTGTATAAGGTGAATTCTTTCGAATTCTATCGTCATGAAGATACGATTCGGCTGGAGACGGATCCGGATTTTGATCAGAAAGCCTTTGAACACTTACTGGAGATCAAGGGAGATCATGATCATAGTAAACTGATCCGTATGCTGGAGGAGATCAATGACTACTCCGTGAACGCAGATCAGCTGCTGGCCGACTGGCTCGACGAGGAGAACATCGCCTACTGGATGGCGTTCCAGATTCTGATGGGAAATACGGATACACAGAACCGGAATTTCTATATTTACAGCCCGAAGAATGTCGATCGCTTCTACATCCTCCCATGGGATTTTGACGGTACACTGTTTTATGATCAATATGCGCTGATCGGACGCAGCGAAAACAGCAGCTGGGAACGTGGGATCTCCAACTACTGGGGCAATATCCTGTTCCGGCGCTGTCTGCAGTCGGCGCATTTTCGACACGTTCTGGACGACGCCATCGAGGATCTGCGGACGCATGTGCTTACGAAGGAGCATCTGACGAGCATGGCCGAGCGCTATGCGGCAGTCGTGAAAAGCTATGTTTACCAGCAGCCGGATATCATGAACGCACCGCTCACGGAAGCACAGTATGATACGCTGACAGAGAACATCTACCGAAACGTCGAAGAGGCGTATCAGTCGTACCGGGCATCCCTCGAGAAACCGATGCCGTTCTATATCGGCGTGCCGGAGCCGGACGGGCAGGGAAAGCTCCGGATCGTATGGGATCCGGCGTATGATTTCCGGGAGGGTACCCTCGTGTATCACGCCAGCATTGCCCGAAACAGTGATGGCACCGGGGTGGTGGCGTCCTATGATGGCGCATGGCCGGAATGGACGACGGATCTGCTGCCGGCGGGACAGTATTTCCTGAAGGTCAGTGTCCGCGATGACGCGGGGCATACGCAGGACGCGTTTGATTACTATGTAACAGAGGACGGAAAGGTGTACGGTACGAAGTGCTTTTATGTAAATGCGGATGGCACGATTTCCGAGGATACGGTCGAAGAGAAGGACCTTGGGTGATATGAATGTGTGGAATCTGACATCGATGATCAAAACGCCGGCGCGTCCGGCGAAGCCCTTCCGCCATGAGCTGAAATTTCTCATCAACGAGGGGGAACGCGAGCTTCTGAAAACCCGGATGCGTCCGCTGTTTCAGCTGGATCCGCATGCCGTGGACGGGCAGTATCTGATTCGAAGTCTCTACTTCGACGATTACTGGAACTCCGCGTATGAAGAGAAGGACATGGGCGTGATGGAGCGGCAGAAGTACCGCATCCGCCTCTATAACTGTCAGGACGATGTGATCCAGCTCGAGCGGAAGCGGAAGTCCGGTTCGTACATCTTCAAGGAGTCGGCGAGGCTTACGCGGGACGAGGTGGAGCGTATCCTCCGCGGTGAGTATGCGTTTCTGCTGCAGCATCCGGCACCGCTCTGCAGGGAATTCTATGTGGAGTGCGTGTCACACGTGATGCGTCCGCGAGTGATCGTGGACTATGATCGGGAGCCCTTTATCATGGAGGCAGGCACGGTGCGTGTGACCTTTGACCGGGATGTCCGGGCGGCGATCCTCAGCGAGGATCTTTTCGATCCGGCGCTCCCGACACTTCCGGTGCTGGAGCCGGGGAAGACCGTCATGGAAGTGAAGTTTACCGAGTTTCTTCCGGACATCGTCCGGAATACGATCCTGCCGTCCGCGGCGGAGTATACAGCCCTGTCCAAATATGTGCTGTGCTATGAGAAAACGCGTTATCTGCATGGCTTCGACTACTGGGCGGAGAGCGAAGGAGTGAAAAGATGAGTGTAAAGGATGTTATTAAAAATTCATTTCTGAAACAGATGGGGACCTATGATATGGGCAGCCTCGCGATTTCGCTGCTTGCGGCGGTGCTGCTCGGTGTGTTCATCTATCTCGTATATAAGACCTTCTATGCCGGGGTCATCTACAGCCGCAGCTTCGCGGTCACCCTCGTCGGCATGTGCGTACTGACCTGTATGGTGACGCTCGCAATCAGTACGAACGTTGTGATCTCCCTCGGTATGGTCGGTGCCCTGTCCATCGTCCGTTTCCGAACCGCCATCAAGGATCCCATGGATCTCCTGTATCTGTTCTGGGCGATCACGGTCGGGATCACGACCGGTGCGACCATGTATGGCCTCGCCCTGGTCGCCTCGCTCGTGATGGTCGTGATGATCGTCGCCTTTTACTATCATCAGGAGAAGGGACAGATCTACATCGCGGTGATTCATTATGAAGCACCGGCACGGGAGGAGGATGTGCTTCGCGCATTTCAGGGCCAGAAATTCCGTCTGAAGTCCCAGACGATGCGGAAAGACCAGACCGAGCTCGCAGCGGAGGTCTTCGTACGGAACGGTGACACCGGCTTCGCCGAACGTATGCGCGACCTCGAGGGTGTCCGGGATGTGACCCTGATTCAGTACAACGGCGAATATCACGGCTGAGTGCGATGAATGATGCTTCGATACGCTTATGCGTGATGCGATTCGTGCGTATCACGGCGGATGAATGCCAGCTTGTGTTACGGTGGATGTTACGATACGAAGTGGCGTGTACGACGATGATACAGACCTGAGGTGTTATATGAAGAAAAAGAAAATCATCGCGCTTCTCTGCGGACTGCTCTGTCTGATGAGCACCGGCTGTGGGCTCCGGACGGCAGCAGAGGAGCGGATCCAGTTTCGGAGCTCGGATGCGTTTTTCGTGAATCCGCTGATCGGCTATATGCAGAATGCGGAGGAGAGTGAACCGTATACGGAGACCTCGCTCGTGTATATCGACCTGACCTGGCGGGAGCTCGAGCCGGAACGTGGGCAGTTCGACTGGGATACGATCGCAGAAACGAATCATCTTGCACGCTGGCGGGCAGAAGGAAAGCATGCCGTGCTGCGCTTCGTTTGCGATCTCCCGGGCGCAGAAGCGCACCGCGATATTCCGGACTGGCTCTATGCAGCGACCGGCGACGGAGTGGACTACGATATCGACTACGGCCGCGGCTACTGCCCGAACTATGCCAATGCCGTCTTCCGGGAAGAACATCACCGCGCGTTACGGGAAATCGGGCGCTACTTCTCGGAAAACTGGGGCGCCTTCGTGTCCTATGTGGAGCTCGGAAGCCTCGGGCACTGGGGCGAGTGGCATGTGAAGTATTCGGATGGTCTTCCGTATCTTCCGAAGACGGAGATACGGAAGGAGTACGTCGATGCTTATACGGAAGCATTCCCGAACGCACGGCTTCTGTCGCGTCGAAGCTTTCAGGAGATGCCGGCGGGCACCGGGATCTATAACGATGTGACGGGGGATGTCGCGGAAACGGAGCGTCTCCTCCGGGAGCTTTCGGAGGGTGCAGACTTCGGCTCGGCGCAGGAAGAAGATGCGATCAAGCCGCTTTCGGATATATGGAACAGCGCACCGGTGGGCGGAGAGTATACCAGCAGCCGGTCGATGAAAGATATGCTGAACCGTGACTTCCGAATCACCCTGAAGCTGATCGAAGCGTCGCATCCCTCCTTCCTAGGCCCGAAGATTCCGGACATACGAGGAGCTGCGGAAGATACTGCAGTAATGGATGCAGGCGAAGAAGATAGTGACGGACCGCTGTCTGAAACAGCTCTGCAGAGTGCAGCAGGAAGCATCCACACATCGGATGCGGGCCAGTCAGACGATAACGGGGCGCTGTCTGCAACAGCCCTTCGGAATGCCCGGAGAATCCAGGGCATGCTCGGCTATCGCTACCGCGTGACGGAGATCAGCATCTCCGACGCCGCCACCGATGACGGAGCATTGGCCACCCTGTATAAGCAGCTGACAGGACAGATGGGCACAGCGGAGACATATAAAAGCGTGCGGGTCACCCTGCGAAACGACGGACTCGCGCCGATGTACTTCGACTGGCCGGTGAAGCTGTACCTCGTGAAGGACGGTGACCGGACGCAGTGCACGTCGTATCCGCTGGGCGGACTTCAGCTCACGAAGATCCCGGAGGACAGCGAGGCAAGCGCGGAGGTCCTGATCCCGGCCGCCGAACTCGACGCGGAAAACACGCATCTCTACCTCGGCATCGAGGACCCCGAGACCGGAAAACCTTCGGTGCAGCTCGCGATGGACATACCGACGCTCGACGGAATGTATCTTCTGAGGTGAGAAAACGTGCCGTCCCTCCGGGTCCTCTGCGGAGCGATGTCCTGAGCGTACTTGAGCTTGCAGTGCAGGCAGAATAGAAAATAAAAGGTAAGGAGATTCCTCATGGCTGAAATACTGATAAAGGCAGCGTCCTTTGTTGCAATTATTTTTATGGGATATCTGTTGAGAAAGA
>OQVT01001161.1_pt1 | contig 16327 bp, 10 predicted proteins | sample 1691561 | NCBI WGS metagenome assembly OQVT01 (sample SAMN03418260, study PRJEB22391) | human gut metagenome | biome: human-gut; feature: organic feature; material: feces | host: Homo sapiens | place: Tanzania | collected 2013-01 | reverse complement strand
TTTTTGTTCGTGAATCAGACCTCTTAGGTTCTGCTCCACAACCTCAACTTTTAATGTCTGAGGTTAAGTGTACAGCTCAGACAGAAAATTCTTTGACATACTCTTGGCCTGTTGTAGAAAATGCGACAAAGTATCAAGTAAGTACTAATAATGTCGATTGGAAAGATTGCTTGGAGACGGAATATACTATGACGGGATTGTCAGCAGGGACGGCATACATTCTTTATGTAAAGGCGATAGGAGATGGAACTTATTACATTGATTCTGATGTGGCGTCTGCGAAGGGAATCACTAAGTCTACGTCTGGTGTTGTAACAGAACCTATTGTTTTTGGTGATGATTGGAATACTTTATTTGGTACAAATTATAGTGGCTCTTTTAACCCTAAAGCAAATGCATTGTCATTGAATGGCTCCGTGAATGGAGTTTCTATTAAAGTGACAAATGGTAAATCAACAAATGGTTTAATAAGAAAAGGCGAATTTAGAGCTTATCATGGTTATACTATAACTTTCACGGCGCCGGAGGGAAGTACTATTAAATCCATTGTTTCTACAAAGGGAGGAAAGGGCTTTACTTATGGAGTAAAAGCGGATTCAGGTGAATTGAACATAAGCGATGATACTATCTCGTGGACTGGTGATAAACAAACCGTAAAACTTACGATATCTGGAACGGTATCATTTGCTACGATAACTATTACTCTTTAATTTCCATCAGGTAATATCTTCGCTGGATAAAAACTAAATACTATTTTCACCTTGGCACTAACTCTATGGTGCCGAGGTGAATAAATTTCCAACCACATTATTATGTGGTTGACCGATATGCCGAAAGGCATTTTTACTTGTGAAACCAGTAAAGACTGGTTATGATTTGATTCGGGGTCGTGATGTTGTGAAACACCGCGACCCTTTTTTCGTGCGTTCGTTCCTCTGCGAGCAAAACAAAAAAATCCCGCAGAGACTACTATTGTGTCCTGCGGGAGTGCTTGTAGTATGGTAGTCTGTGACTACTTTAATTTAATTACTTCTTCTTCGGAAAGGCCGGTGGCCTGGGCTATTTGCGCAGCGGTGAGCCCCATCTTCAGTAGGTTTCTCGCCGTCTCGCACTGGGCCTTCTCGGTAGCAGTTTTTACAGCCGCTTCTACGGCCGTTTCTACCGCGTAGTTTATGCAATTCTGATAATCGTAACTCATTTTCTGTTCCTCCGTGTATCTATGGATTTCTTCTGCCGTGAAGTTAGCAATTTTTGCCGTGGTGAACAAATCTTTCATTTCTGCGTCACCGAGCCTGACGCGAACTCGAAAAACACCTTTTGGGTCAGGGTGCAGTAGAGACACTTCTGAGAGGGCCGATGTCCGAAGGTGTCCTTCGATTTCGTACACCTTCAGGTTACACCATTAGTAGAACGCCGTAGAACGCGGCTGCTATTCAAAGGTGTTTTTCGGGTTGCGAAATAATGATGCCAGAACTCAGCGAGTCGGCAAATACACCCTGAGGACAATGCCATCTTCGGCTACGATGGAGGGCACCATTTCGTTAGAAATGGGAGGGCCCGTCCGAGGGGTGTCTTTTGCTGCGAGCGAAAACCTCCAACTGCTTTCCCATCCGGCCAAACCGGCTTTTCCCCGGATGAAATGACCTTGAGGGCTCTGCCATCCGGCCAAACCACCCTTTCACCGGACGGGAAGCCAATGAGACTAGCTCGTCAAAATCACTTTGGCAGCCAATGTGCCACAGAATGCGTATACCGATACCTCCTTGCCAAGGAGGAGCGAAAAAGTCTCACTCCGGCGAATCGAAAGACCTGGCAGCACACAAAAAAAGCTGGCCGGGGAATTCCGCGGTCAGCTTTTTTGAAATGTGTGATTCTGTATTACTCTACGACAGGACCGGCAGCTACAAGAGCCTTACCAGCCTCGTTGTTCTCATACTTCTTGAAGTTCTTAACGAAACGTCCTGCGAGGTCCTTAGCCTTCTCCTCCCAAACTGATGCGTCAGCATAAGTGTCGCGAGGGTCGAGGATGTGGCTGTCTACGCCTGGAAGCTCTGTAGGAACCTCGAAGTTGAAGTGAGGGATAACCTTAGTAGGAGCTGTCTCGATAGAACCGTTAAGGATAGCGTCGATGATACCTCTGGTGTCTCTGATAGAGATACGCTTGCCTGTACCATTCCATCCTGTGTTCACGAGATATGCCTTAGCACCGCTCTGCTCCATCTTCTTAACGAGCTCCTCTGCGTACTTTGTAGGGTGAAGCTCGAGGAATGCCTGTCCGAAGCAAGCTGAGAATGTAGGAGTAGGCTCGGTGATACCGCGCTCAGTACCTGCAAGCTTAGCTGTAAATCCTGAAAGGAAGTAGTACTTTGTCTGCTCAGGAGTAAGGATAGATACTGGAGGAAGTACTCCGAATGCATCTGCTGAAAGGAAGATTACTCTCTTCGCTGCAGGACCCTGAGAGAATGGACGAACGATGTTCTTAATGTGATAGATAGGATAAGAAACACGAGTATTCTCGGTTACGCTCTTATCTGTGAAGTCGATCTTACCGTCCTTGTCTACACTTACGTTCTCGAGGAGAGCGTCTCTGCGGATGGCGTTATAGATGTCTGGTTCAGACTCCTTGTCGAGGTTGATGACCTTAGCGTAGCAACCGCCTTCGAGGTTGAATACACCGTGATCGTCCCAGCCGTGCTCGTCGTCACCGATGAGGAGACGCTTAGGGTCTGTAGAAAGGGTAGTCTTACCTGTTCCTGAAAGACCGAAGAAGATGGCTGTGTTCTCACCGTTAAGGTCGGTGTTAGCCGAGCAGTGCATAGAAGCGATGCCCTTAAGAGGGAGGAAGTAGTTCTGCATAGAGAACATACCCTTCTTCATCTCACCGCCGTACCAAGTGTTGAGAATAACCTGCTCCTTGCTGGTTACGTTGAAAGCAACCGCAGTCTCAGAGTTAAGACCCATCTCCTTGTAGTTCTCTACCTTAGCCTTAGCTGCGCAGTAAACTACGAAGTCAGGCTCCTGGTCGAACTCGGCCTGGTTCTGAGGACGGATGAACATATTGGTAACAAAGTGTGCCTGCCAAGCTACCTCCATAATGAAGCGAACCTTCATACGGGTGTCCTTGTGTGTGCCGCAGAAACCATCGACTACGAAAAGACGCTTTCCTGAAAGCTGCTTCTGAGCGAGGCTCTTGAGGATAGCCCAGTTCTCTTCGCTAAGAGGGTGGTTGTCGTTCTTGTACTCCTCTGAAGTCCACCAAACAGTGTCCTTAGAGTTAGCGTCCATAACGATGTACTTGTCTTTAGGGCTACGTCCGGTGTAAACACCAGTCATAACGTTAATGGCTCCGAGCTCAGTTACCTGTCCTTTCTCGAAACCTTCAAGACCTGGTTTTGTTTCCTCGTTATACAATACCTCGTATGTAGGATTGTAGAGGATTTCGGTCACGCCTGTGATACCGTACTTTGAAAGATCAATGTTTGCCATATTGTAAACTATAATTTGTATTTTTGTTTGTTTTAAAATTGCGATGCAAAGATAAACATTTTTAGAAGATACACAACTAACTATTTATGGTTATTTTCGATACAAGAACTATGCCCGTGCAGGTCTTGCAGGAATTTTGGGGCTACGAGTCGTTTAGACCGCTTCAGGAACAGATAATTAATTCCGTTCTCGAAGGGAATGACACTTTGGCACTAATGCCCACGGGAGGCGGAAAATCCATCTGCTTCCAGGTCCCGCAGCTGATGAAGGAAGGATTGGCATTAGTCATATCCCCGCTGGTCGCACTGATGAAGGATCAGGTGCAGAATCTCGCGGACAGGGGCATAAAGGCCATTTCCATCCACTCCGGCATGAGTCGAAGGGAGGTCGATATGGCCCTGAACAACGCCGCCTACGACGAGCAGGTCAAGTTCTTGTACGTGTCGCCCGAGCGATTGGCCACGAACCTGTTTTCTTCCTACCTCAATGTCTTGCCCATCAGCACGATAGTGGTCGATGAAGCGCACTGCATCTCGCAATGGGGCTACGACTTCCGCCCCGATTACCTGCAGATAGGCCAAATCCGCGAGCGGGTGGACGCGCCGGTATTGGCACTGACGGCCACTGCGACCCCTCAGGTGTGCGAGGATATTATGGACAAATTGGCATTCAGGGACAGGGTGCTGTTCAAATCCGACTTCGAGAGGGCCAATCTCAACTACATCGTCCGCGAGAGCACCGATAAGATGGGCCAATTGCTCTCCGTATGCCGTGGCGTACCCGGGACCGGAATCGTGTATATGAGGAATCGGGCCAAGTGTGAAGAGATGGCGGCCGCGCTGAAGGCTGCCGGAATCAGTGCCGACTTCTACCACGCCGGACTGCAATCGATTTCGCGAAGTGAGAGACAGCAGGATTGGAAGAGCGGAAAGACCCGCGTGATGGTGTGCACGAATGCCTTCGGTATGGGCATCGACAAGCCGGACGTGCGATTCGTGGTGCATCTGGACATACCGGACTCGCCGGAAGCCTACTTCCAGGAAGCCGGAAGAGCCGGTCGTGACGGGAAGACGGCCTATGCGGTGCTTGTCTATAACCAGCAGGATATCAGTAGGCTAAAACAGATGGTGGACCTCTCGTTCCCGCCGCTCGACTATGTGGAGGATATTTACCAGAAGATACATATCTTCTACGAGATTCCCTACGAGCACGGGGAGGGAAGGGAATTGAAGTTCCATTTGGAAGACTTTTGCCGCCAATTTTCCCTGCAACGCGCGAAAACCCACTACGCCGTGCAGTATTTGGACAGGATAGGACAGATTTCCTATAGCGAAGACGTCGAGATTCCCACGAGGGTGAAGATTATTCCCGACAGACAAGCCCTTTACTCCATAGAACTACCTAATCCTCAGATGGTAAGCCTTCTCGAACTGCTTATGAGGAACTACACTGGAATCTTCTCCTATGCCGTGCCCGTAGACGAGCAGTCCCTGAGTCGTAGCCTAAAAATAAGCGTGCCGCAGCTGCGCGTGCTGCTCTACGAGACCTCGCTGGAGCACGTCATAAAATACATTCCCTGCGACGTGAGTACCGTGGTCTTCCTTCGCCACCCACGATTAAGGCCGGGCGACGTGGACCTTAAGCCTCTTTACTATAAGCGATTGAGGGAGGCGGCGCAGGAACGTGCCGCTCAGATGGAGCAGTATTGCACCTCGACGGACGAGTGCCGGTCCGCCCGACTGATACGCTATTTCGGACAGAAAGAAGTGCGCGACTGCGGAGTGTGCGATGTCTGCCGGGCACGAAAGGGTCGTGCGCGGACTATCATTCGTGAATGGATGGAGGAGCATCCTGAATGGACGGAGCAGGAGCTTTTCGATTTTCTGAAAGATCCGGTTTCGGGACTATCCCCTTCGGATGTGGAGATAGCCCGAGACCTGATAGATTCTACTTTGTAATTCCTAATTTGCGCAAAAGTGCACCTACCTCCGGGTCGTGACCACGGAAGTTCCTGAACATAACTGCAGGGTCTTCGGTGTTACCGCGGCTCAGGATGTTCTTTCTGAAGCTCTCTGCGACTTCAGGGTTGAAGATGCCCTTTTCCTCGAAGAGTGAGAATGCGTCGGCTTCGAGCACCTCGCTCCATTTGTAGGAATAGTATCCGGCAGCGTATTGGCCCGTAAAGATGTGGGTGAAGGCTGTGGAAATGCAGGTTCCGGGCACTTCAGGGAAGACGGCCACTTTCTTCAGTGTCTGAGTCTCATATCCTATCACGTCCGTGACATTCAATGCACTAAGGTGGTTCCACGCCATATCGAGAATGCCGAAATGGAGCTGACGCACCTGGAGATAGGCTGAGTTATAGTTCTTTGTGGTGCGAATCTTCTCGATGAGCTCGTCAGGAATCACTTCGCCGCTCTGATAGTGACGGGCAAATCCCTGCAGGAACTCTTTCTCGTAAGCCCAGTTCTCCATAAACTGCGATGGCAATTCCACGAAGTCGGTAGACACGTTCGTAGTGTTGAGGCTTTCGTAGCGACCCTCGCTGAGCATAGCGTGAAGGCTGTGACCGAACTCGTGAAGCAGGGTGCACAACTCGTCGTGGGTAATGAGGGACGGAGCGCTCGCAGTAGGCTTGGTGAAATTAGTCACCATACTTACGAACGGTCTGTGTTCTTCGCCGTTCTCGAAGCTAAGGCCATGGAATTCAGTCATCCAAGCGCCACCTCTTTTAGAAGCGCGAGGAAAGAAGTCGGCATAGAAGAGAGCCTTGTGGACTCCGTTCTTGTCCTTTACGTCGTAGATGCGTACGTCCTTATGATATACAGGAAGGTCGTTGCGCTCCTCGAATTGGAGTCCGTAGAGCCTGCCTGCCAGTGAGAAAGCGGCGTTAATGCAGCTGTCCAGATTAAAGTAAGGCTTGAGTTCCAGCTCGTTGAAAGCGTAGTGTGCGTTTTTGTATTTCTCGCTCCAGAAAGAGAAGTCCCAGGCCTGGAGCTCCTTGCCTTCGTAGCCGTGTGCGCGGGCGAAGTCCCTTATGCGAGCTACTTCCTTTCTGGCCACCGGAAGAGATGGGGTAAGCAGTTCGTTCAGGAAATGCTCCACCTCGGCAGGAGTCTTTATCATCCTCTCCTCGAGAACGTAGTCGGCGTAGGTCTCGTAGCCTAAAAGGTGAGCTATCTTGATTCTTAAATCGGTGATTTCGAGAACGGTGGAGGTATTGTCGAATTCGCCTGAAGTAGCGCGTGTGGAGTAGGCGAGATACATTTTCTTCCTAAGGTCGCTCCTCTCGCTGAAACGCATGAACGGACCATACATAGGATATGACAAATCGAATGACCATCCTGATTCGCCGTGCTGGGCAGCGGTTTCCTTAGCCTGTTCCACTAAGAAGTCCGGAAGTCCTGCGAGGTCTTTTTCGTCGGTAACGTTCAGGCGGTAAGCGTTGTTGGCCGCGAGCACGTTCTTAGAGAAGCGAAGCTGAGCTAGAGAAAGCTTTTCCTGAAGCTCGCTCATCCGGGCCTTGTCCGCATCGCTGAGGAGCGCACCTCCGCGCACGAAAGACTTGTAGGTCTTCTCCAGAAGGCGTCTCTGGTCCTGCTCCAGTCCCTCAGGATGTTCGTACACTTCCTTTACCCTGTCGAAAAGGGCCGGGTTCAAGTTTACGAACATAGAGTACTCGTTCAGAAGCGGAGTCACGTCTTCGGCTATCTGCTGGAGCTCCTCCGAAGAGTCTGCCTCCATTACGTTAAAGAAGATGCCGGACACCCTCCCTAAGACTTTTCCGCTATTCTCGAGGGCGAGAATGGTGTTCTCGAAGGTAGGTCTGTCCGGATTCTCCACGATGGCGGTAATCTCCGTTTTGGCCTCCTCTATACCTTTACGGAAGGCCGGCATATAGTGTTCTGTCTTTATCTTGTCGAATTCGGGTGCGCCGTATTCCATGGACGACTCCCTGAGAAGCGGGTTTGTATTACAAGCGCTCATAGCTAAAATAAGAGTTGATGCAAGTGTGATTTGTTTCATAATTCTATTCTGATTCTATCGTTAATCCGTCGTATGCTGCGTGTATGCCCTCCGGAAGCAGCGCCTCCAACTGTACGTGGGTGCCCAGCGCGTGGGCCAAGTGGGTAAGATAGGTGTCCTTCGCGCCTATCCTTCGCGCCATCTCTATGGCCTGCTCGAGATTGAAATGCGAGTGGTGAGGCTTGAATCCCACGCAGTTAAGCGTCACGGCGCTGAGTCCGCGAAGCTTTTCGAACTCGCTGTCGTCCATGGTCTTGAAATCCGTGATATAGGCTATGTCCCCGAACCTGAATCCCAGCACCGATAAAGTCTTTTCGGCATTATGGTAGCCCTGAATGGGGATTACCTTCACGCTTTGTCTCACGGGAGAGGTGAGCTCGGGCTTTTCCTTATGGTATCCCACTCCGCTTTCCCATACTAATCGCGGAAGGGTGTCGTTAGGCGCCACCATAAATGGAGTGTGCCCGTCTATTCTCTTTATGCCCCATTCCGGTACGCCGGGGTAGTGGTGCTCCGTAAAGGCGTAGCTGTATTCCTTTTTCAGGGAATTTTCCACATACTCCTCGCAATAGATGTTTATGGGCTTGTGCTCCAGAAGATTGAACGAACGCAGGTCGTCCATTCCTCCGGTGTGGTCCTTATGGCTATGCGTAAGCAGCACCGCGTCGAGGTGCTTCACGTCTTTACGAAGCATTTGTATCCTGAAATCCGGACCGCAATCCACGAGTATGGTAATGTCTCCGTATTTGACTAAGGCAGAAGAGCGAAACCTGTTGTCCTTAGGGTCCCGACTCTTGCATACTTCGCACTCGCAGCCTATGACAGGAATGCCCTGCGACGTGCCCGTTCCTAAAAATGTCAATTGGGTTTTCATAATGTAACTTCCACTATCTTTCCTACTAGGGACGGGTCGTATTCGCGGCTCACTCTCACGTAGTTACCCGAATAACCTCCCATCTTCCCGTCTTTTTCCTTCGATTCGAAAAGCACGAGGGCCTTTTTCCCCTTCTGGGATTCCACGAATTCCTCGTGAAGTTTCGCACACAGTTCCTCGAGCACGGCCACCCTATGTTTCTTCACCTCCTCGCTCACTTGGCCGTCCATCTCGGCGGCAGGAGTCCCCGGTCTGCGCGAATAAGGGAAAATGTGCAGGAACGCCGGATGAATCTCCTTTAGGAAGGCATAAGTCTTCTCGAAAAGTTCCTCGGTCTCGCCCGGAAGGCCCACCATAATGTCTATTCCTATGAACACTCCCTCGCCCAATTTTTCTCTCAACGTATCTATTTTGTGTTTGAAGAATTCGGTGGTGTAGTGCCTTCCCATAGCCTCCAAAATCTCGTCGCAGCCCACCTGAAGCGGGATGTGAAAATGAGGCTGAATTTTACTTCCGCTTGCTATCCAGTCGATTATCTCGTCGCTTAATAGATTAGGCTCTATGCTCGAAATGCGATACCTCTCGATGCCCTCGACCCTGTCCAGCGCCTTCAGCAGCTCCAGAAAACTCTCGCCCGTGCTTCTGCCGAAATCGCCCGTATTCACCCCCGTGATGACCACTTCCTTTACCCCGAGCGCCGCGATTTCCTCTGCCATTCGGACACATTCGCAGATGGGAATGTTCCTGCTGTCTCCTCGGGCCAATGGCACCGTGCAATACCTGCAGTGGTTGTCGCAACCGTCCTGCACCTTGAGAAAGCTCCTGGTCCTCTCGCCGCTGCTATAGGCTCCGAAGGTTTCCTCGGGCTCTGCGGGAGTGCTTTCTTTCAGGCCAATCCCTTCGAGGACTTCGGGCACTATCCGGGACTTTTCCTTGCTCCCGAACACTTTCCACACGCCTTCGATTTTCGATATCTCCTCTTTTCGGAGCTCGGCGCTGCATCCGCACACGACTATGCGTGCCTGTGGCGAATGCCTGTGCATCTTCCTTATGAGGTTACGCGACTTCGAGTCGGAAGTGGCTGTGACGGAACAGGTGTTTATAAGGTATATGTCCGCTTCTCCGGAAGGCGAGGCCACTTCGAGTCCTGCCTTTCGGAAATCTCTTTCGTATGTAGATGTCTCGGCGTAGTTCAGCTTGCAGCCGAGGGTCAAAAAAGCTATTTTCATCTGCTGATGGTGATTTTAGCCCTGTCCGCAGGACCGCTTACCGGCGGATGGAGTTTCGACAGGCTTATGCTGAAGTGCTCCAGCTCCGGGAAGTTCTTTTCCAGGGCTTGGAAGATTCTGGCGCCTACGTTCTCTATGAGGTTCGACGGGATTTTCATCTCGGCCTCTATTATCTGATAGACTGTGCCGTAGTCTATGGCGTGCTTGATGCTGTCGGTGGCCAGAGCCTTGTCCAGCTTGACCTCCGCGCTGAAGTCCACTATGTATTGAGTGCCTTTTTCCCTTTCGAAGTCATAGCATCCGTGAAAGGCGTGGAAGGTCATTCCGAGTAATTCTAGAGTTCCTTTCATTTCAAGATTAAGAAGACTGTGGGTTGTTTGCCTATGGTGAGCTTTTCCTTTTTCCATTCTTGGGCGCTCAGCGTCTTGATGTATTGCTGCTCGGAGGTGAGGTTCACCGCCACGCAGAGTTTCGTTCCGGGACTTAGGCAGGCTATGAAGTCCGTGAGCAAAGTGTCGCTGCGATAGGGAGTTTCTATGAAGATTTGCGTCTGGTTGAGGCTCGACGACATTTTTTCCGCGTCACGGATGGCGGCGCGGCGCTGGTCGGCCTTCGCGGGGAGGTACCCCCGGAACGCGAACGACTGCCCGTTGAGGCCACTGCCCATCAGCGCGAGCATCAGCGACGAAGGGCCGACCAGCGGGCACACCTGAATGGTGTGCCGGTGGCAAAGTGCCACCAGCGCCGCCCCCGGATCCGCTACGGCAGGTAATCCGGCCTCACTGATAAGTCCCACATCCTTTCCATCCTCGAAAAGCTCCAACATCTTTTCTATCTGCTCAGGCTGCGTATGCTCATTGAGCTCCACGAAAGTAAGCTTGTCTATGTGGCCCTTAAGCCCAGCCTTCGAAAGATAACGCCTCACCGTGCGCTCCTCCTCCACCACATATCTGTCGATGCGATGCAAAAGCTCAAGCGTAGGCTCAGGTATGACCTCTCTCGGGTCACTCTCGCTAAGCGGCGAGGGAATCAAATATAATTTTCCTTTACTCATTCTTTATCACAAGAGTCTTGTTAGGGACTTTCTCCACATCCTTCTCCTCCTCTTCCTTCTTGAAAAGCCTTCTCAGATACGAGCGTAAGCTGTCGTATTCCTTCTGGTAAGACACACCTATGCCGTTTCTCTGGCTGTTGTCGAGATAATTGGTATAGTCATCGGCCGAATGCGAGAAGATGTTTAGTCTGAATCGTCCGTCCTTATTCAACTTCACGTTTATGTCCAAATCGCCCACGACGTTCTCGTCGCTCGTAGAGCTGAACTTGCGGTTACCCACCGAACCGTTCACCGACACCATATTGTCGAAAAGCTGAGTAGACACCGCGACGTCCATCACGTCGTTACCCACCTCGTTCTGTTGGTAGCTAAGACCCAAGTCCAAAGGTATGTTCAGCTTCTGTAGCACCGCATTCAGCTGCCCCGACATTATGGACGCCAGGTTACTGTAGATGAAGTTCGAGCTGCTGTTACTGTTGTTTACGATACCGCTCTGGGTTCCCGGCATGAATCCTCCCAGGACTACCAGTGCGAGGAACTGTCGAGACACCTTGTCCTCAGTGTTCAATTCGCTCTCCACAAGAGACTTCGTGCTCGGGTCGAGGTCCGGAATGTCTATCGAGAATCCTAATGAAGGATTACGAAGCTTGTCCGAAATCTTCAAGTTGCAGTTCACGAGCCTTCTCGTGGAAACCGAGGTCGTGTCCGAAATCAGCGGACCGAGCGAGGTCTTCAGGGAGTGTCGTGCGTTTATGTTCAATTCCGTATCCAACACATCGCCCGCGAAGGTGAGCGAACTGCCGCTTTCTATGTTGAAATCCTTGCTTATCAGCGAACTGAGTGTAGCGAAGTGGTACTTTCCTTCCGTGATGTTATAGTTTCCTCCCAGTGAGATGTTGCCCGTGGTGGTGTTAGCGTCGGCCGTGATTACGCCATCGCCCGAGATGCTGAGTGCGTTGCTGCCTTCCTTGTCCAGGGCCGCCACTATCGAAAGTCCAGGATTCACGGTCATACGACACTTGGCCTCCAACTTCGAGTGCGACGTTCCCACTTCATGTATGGTGCTGATGGAGAACTCGTCGGTTTCCTCTTGCTCCTCTTCCGGTTCCTTGAACTGGAGAAGTCCTCCTGAGTTCTGCACTCCTGCCGAGATGGCTACGTTTATCTTACCCGTACCGGAATTGGCTATGTCGGCATCGAGAAGCAGGTTCGACATATCCGGTCCCGACAGACGTATGTTTCCGTCGAGGGCCAGCGTTCCGTAGTAGTCGCTGCTGCCCGAGTTCTTGTCCAGTACGCTGAGTCCATCGAGGCGAAGCGTCAGGTCCGGCACCTTTCCGCTGAGCATGGCGCTGCCTTTCTTCCCGTCACGTATGTCGATTCTGTCCACGATGAGGTTTTCCTGCTCGTAGCGCATACGTCCGTTAAGCGTGTAGGTTACTCCTGTAGGCACCAATCCCACGCGTAGGTTCGTAAGGGACAAGCCGTTACTCTGTACCGAGATGTGGTCCAGAGGACCGCTCGCATTCACCTTTCCGTCCACGGCTCCGTCCAGAAGGAAGCACATTCCCGTCAGGGCCGGCTGTATGACGTTAGGGTTGAACGAGTTGAGCGAGAGTCTCGCATTCAGGTAGTTCGACAGGGCATTGTACGAGCCGTCCATCTTTATCGCATAGTCCTTTTCGGATATGCCATTGGTCAGGGTGAACTTGAAGAGGTCGTCCTCGTCGTCGAGGTGGGCCGTAAGGTGGATGTTGCCTGCACGGGCCCGTCCTATTCCCAGATCCGGACACAGCAGTTCGGCCTTTAGTCCGGCATTGGTGCTCGAAGGACTGCTGAAATAGACGAATCCGTCCAGCGAACCGGACAGCGGCATATCGGAGCTCAGGAAGATATTGGCCGTGGACAGGTCTATGTCCTTTAGCTTCAGGGCCAGCGTCGAAGGGGTGGTCCCGCTCACGCCGCCGCTTATCATTATCTGCTGCTTCCCGTTAGATAGCAGGAAGTCGCGTATCGTAAGGTTCTTCGGGCGGTAGGTGATTTGCGGCTGCGAGAAGCTCCATCTCTGTCCGTTTATCATCACGTTTGAACTTTCTATCTCATTCTCTACGTGTATGTCGCCGTTCTCTTCGCGGCTGAAGACGGTACTCAGGTTAATATCCATCGAGATGTCCTTATCCAGCATTCTTCCTACCTTGATGGTGGTGAGCGCCGTGTTGTTCCCTGCGTTTATGCTTAGGGTGGCGTTCTGGGCGCTAATCTTGTTATGCGAGGCTCCCTGTACGCTTACACGCGCTTGAGTGGCATCTTTCGACGAATTTACGCTGCCTTCGAGGCCTTTGAGTATGGACTTGTTCACCTTTATCCCTTTAGAAGAGAATTGGGCTTCGAGGGTGGAGTCCTTCTTAAGTCTTACGTAACCTTGCGTGCCGGGGGCTATCTTTATGTCCTTATGCAGGAAACTCAATGCCTCCTTTGTATCCTTCACGTAGAAGGACGCGTCGAAGTAACGTCCGTCCCATCTCGGCGAATAAGTTAGAAGGGCAGGGACGGAAATGCCGGCAGTCGAGGCAAGTATAGGGTCCGTAAGGGTGGATAGGTCAGGGTCTCCCGCGTAGGAGAAGTCCGCAAATGCCGAGCGCAGGTTCATCCTTATCTTGTCCTGCTCCATCACCGAAGCGAACAGGATGTCGCCTATGTTATGCTTTCCGTCTCCGTCCGCATAGGTGAGCTTCGAGATGGTCGCATCTCCTATGAGCACTCCTCCGTCTGTCTTTCGGAAGTTTATGTTCATCATAGCCGATACCGTGGAGGTAGGGCTTTTCTTGTCTATGTTAAGCGCTGCCAAATCGGCATAGCCCAGGAGCAGGTTGAACTTGTAGATGGAGTTGCTGCTCTTTGCCGACAGCGAGAAACTGCCTCCGAATATGAAGTTGAGATTCGGGTCGTTACACCTCACGTTTCCCGTAAAGGTGTTATCCTTAAAGTAGCCGTTACCGTCTATCCTGCTGAAAGTGTAGTTGTTAAATGTAAGCTGCGAGACATCGAGCCTATCCACCACTATGTGCGGATTGCTTTTTTCGAGCGTTCCCTTGCTTTTGAGTTCGAGACTCGTGCGTCCCAGACCTTCGCCCAGCCCTGCCTTCGACAAATCCACCTTGTCTAATGCCAATTCGCCCTCGTACTTCGGAGCCGTCTGCTCCTTGACGAGGTCTTTAAGTGCTGCCGCGAGCCTTATCGCACCTATGTCGCTGTCAAGCGTCAACTCGGAATGCAAGTCGTTAAGAGGGCCTTCCACCACTCCGTGAATGTCTGCGGTGACTCCGGGAGCGTATTGGCCTAGATCCAATCTCACCTCCGGCACCAGTCCGGAGACGAACTTGCCTATGCTCTCCGAGGTGAATTCCAGCTTGCGCGAATCCAGATAGACGTAGGCACTGTCGGGAGTGAAGATGTCGTCTACGTTAAGCGTCAAGTCGGCCTTTATGCCGCTGTGTCTGTCGGTGAATTTGGCCTTTCCTATATGGAAGTCCGCTATGGGTCCTTCGGCTTGCAGCCCGTCTATGTCCAGCAGAATGGGGCTGTCCTTGAAGATGCCGCAGAAGTAACTTACGCTATTCAGCGACAGGGGAGTCGCCGTGGCGTCTATCGAAAGCTTCATCTTGTTCAGGAAATCCGAGAAGTCGTTCATATTACGGCAGGTCATAGTGTATTTCTTTATGGACACGTTAGACCATTTGTCTATGATTCTGGCGTCGGTTACCGTAGTTACGCCCATATGGACATTGCCGTGGCCTGAAACCAGGCAGGAGTAACCGCACTTTTCCTTTATTCTAACCCAATCCACCGCGAAGTCACACCCTCCGTCCTTGAAGTTTATGTCATGTCCCTTCGCATCCGCCACCAGATCCAGGTCGCGCCAGTCTATGCCGTGGCCGGGGTATTCATAGTCATCGTTTTCGTCCATAATGACCATACGATAGTGGAAATTGTCTATGTCCGCCCTCTTTATGCAGAAAAGGTCCGGCATTTCGTGAAGCGAGCCGTCTCCATTAGGGATTCGGAATACGGAGGCTATGTTGTTGTCCACTCCGTTCTCGTCTTCGTCGAAAATCACGAGGTTGAAGGTGAAGTCCTTCGCCCTGACCCTGTCCAGTTGCATTCCTCCCTTTTTAGACAGGAGTCCCTTCAGAGAGAAGGTGGCGGAAACGTGGCTGGCGGACATCAGCGTGTCCAACTCGTTTCTCGGATTACTGTCTATGAGGGCGAAGTCCTTTATTATGAGGGTGGTAAATGGTGCGAACTTGATGGCGGAGAAGTGAATCTCCCCGTCGATGTGGCTTCCTGCGGCTCTCATTACCTTATCGGCCAATCGGGTCTGCACCCAGGGGGTCTGAAGCAGAATAAGACCTACCCCCAGAAACAGCACCACTGCTTCCAAAACACGGGTAATTATGGTCCTTATTCTCTTCTTGTGCATAATCGCTCAAATTTAGCAAAAAAATTCCTATTTTTGCCAATTGCTATGGCAGATATTATTCTAGGAATTGAGTCGTCTTGCGACGACACTTCGGCTGCGGTCATTTCGGACAGGGTTCTTCTGTCTAATGTCATCGCCAGCCAGGATGTACATAAGGCTTATGGTGGGGTGGTGCCGGAATTGGCATCGAGAGCCCACGAACAGAATATCGTACCGGTGGTGAGCGAGGCTCTTCATCGCGCGGGCGTGAAGGCAGAGGATTTGACGGCCATCGCCTTTACCCGTGGCCCGGGGCTTCTGGGGTCTCTCTTGGTAGGCACGTCGTTCGCGAAGGCGTTCGCTATGTCGCTGAATATTCCTCTGGTGATGGTGAACCATTTGCAGGGGCACATATTGGCCGGATTTGTCCGTCAGAAGGATGTTCCCGTGCACGAGCCTTCATTCCCGTACCTGTGCCTTCTGGTGTCGGGAGGTAACTCCCAGATAGTGAAGGTGAATTCGCCTTTGGACTTCGAGATTTTGGGTGCCACGATAGACGATGCGGTGGGCGAGGCTTTCGACAAGTGCTCGAAGATGATGGGGCTCGGTTATCCGGGTGGTCCTATTATAGACAGGTTGGCTAAGGAAGGGGATCCGAACAGGTTTACTTTCGCGAAGCCGCACATCGCGGGGCTGGATTACAGTTTCAGCGGAGTCAAGACGTCCCTTCTCTATTTCGTGAGGGACCAGATGGCTCTCGACCCGGAATTCATGGAGAAAAACAAGGCTGACATCTGCGCATCGTTCCAGAAGACTCTTATCGATATCCTTATGGACAAGCTCATCAAGGCTGCCAAGCAGACGGGCATAAAGGACATCGCGATAGGCGGAGGCGTGTCGGCGAACAGTGGCTTGAGAAACCGTATGGTTCAGGAAGGCCAGCGTCGCGGTTGGAACGTCTTTTTACCTGAATTCAAGTTTACTACGGATAATGCGGCTATGATAGCCATCGCAGGGTATTTCCATTATCTTAATGGAGAAAGATGTCCTCTGGATGTGGCTCCCGTGTCACGAATAGCCGATTTTTAGATGCAAGTCCACGAGTTTACCACGCCACTTTCGGAGCGTCTCGGCCTTCAACAGGTTCGGGAGAGGCTTCGTCGTGAGTTTCGCGACCCATCGCTGGAGGTGGTGGTAAA
>OQVT01001157.1_pt1 | contig 16346 bp, 18 predicted proteins | sample 1691561 | NCBI WGS metagenome assembly OQVT01 (sample SAMN03418260, study PRJEB22391) | human gut metagenome | biome: human-gut; feature: organic feature; material: feces | host: Homo sapiens | place: Tanzania | collected 2013-01 | reverse complement strand
TGGAATTTTGAGCCAAGGGCTCAAAATTATGCGCGCAGCAGACTGCAAGCCTTTTGTCGGAAAAACCCGGAGGGTTTTTCGACAGTCTCTATATAATGCCATGCAGCCGGGAGCAAGGGAAGGAGGGAGCCGCTATGGGTCAGAAAAAAACAGGGAAGCACCTGAAGCCCTTTACCCTGGTCAAGGATCTGTTCGACCGCTATTACGGCCACGATGTGGCCCGGGACGGCGCTGCCCTGACCTACTATCTGCTCTTTGCCATCTTTCCCCTGCTTATCTTCATCAGCACCCTGGTGGGCCTGATGAATTTGGATATTGAGGAGCTTATGTCCACCGTCAGCCACATTCTGCCCGATCAGGTGGCGGGCATTATGCGCAGCTACCTGGAGTATGTGTCCACCAGCCCCAGCCGGCAGCTTTTGGTGTTCAGCCTGATTTTCTCCGTTTGGTTTCCCATGCGGGCCACCAGCTGCCTGATGCACTCCGTGCGCAAGGCCTATGGGGTCTCCCGGCCCGCCAGCATGATCGGCGGCACCCTGCGCAACTTTTTCTTCACCCTCTGGCTCATCGTCACCATCGCCGCCAGTATCGTCCTCACCACGGTGGGCCGCCGGGCCCTGGCCTTTGCCGCCAAGTTCGTCCGCCTGCCCGATAGCTTCATCGACCTCTGGGGCAGCCTTCGTTTTGTGCTTTTGGGCGTTGTGATGCTGCTGGTGCTGGTGCCGCTGAACATGGTGGCCCAGGGCCGCCGCTGTCCGCTGTGGGAGGTGGTGCCCGGTGTACTTTTGAGCATGGCCGCCTGGCTGGCCCTGAGCCTGGCCTTTTCCTACTATGTGGAGCAGGTGGCCCACTATTCGGAGCTGTATGGCTCCATTGCCACCATCGTGGTGGTGCTTTTATGGCTGTATATGACCGGCCAGGTGCTTATTATGGGCGCAGAGTATAACGGTGCGCGCCTTGCCTATCGGAGCGCGAAAAGCGTCCCCTTGCCAAAAGAGGAGGAACAGACAGAATGAAAATCATCATTGTGGGAAACGGTAAAGTGGGCTATGCCATTGCCAGCCAGCTGGCCGGAGAGCATCACGATATTACCATGGTAGACAGCAGCCCCACGGCGCTGCACCGGGCGGAGAACGCCCTGGATGTCATGTGCATCCAGGGAAACGGCTCCTCCATCAGCGTCCTGAAGGAGGCCGGAGCCCAGTCGGCGGACCTGGTCATCGCCGTGACCAATCTGGATGAGACGAATCTCCTCTGCTGCTTCATTGCCAAAAAGCTGGGGGCGGGCCACACCATCGCCCGGGTCCGCAGCACCGAGTACCGCCGGGATGCCGATATGCTGAAAAAGGAGATCGGCCTGGACATGGTCATAAACCCCGACCTGGCCGCCGCCCAGGAGATCGCCCGAATCGTTTCCACCCCCTCGGCCTTCTCCGTGGAGCCCTTTGCCCAGGGCCGCATTGATATGATCGGCTTTGATGTAACGGCGCAGACCCATGTGGCAGGCCGCTCCCTCAGTGAGTTCAGCAGCCATACTTTGGCCAAGGTTTTGTTCTGCGTGGCGGTCCATGAGGGGGAAATGGTCATTCCCAACGGCGCCTTTGTCCCCCAAATCGGGGATAAGCTCTATATGATCGGCGCCAAGGGCCAGCTGCAGCACATGCTCCATAGCCTGGGCCATTCACAGCCCAAGGTCAAGGCTGTGTCCATTCTGGGCGGCAGCCGCACGGCCATGTACCTGGCCTGGGAGCTAAAAAAGCGCGGCATCAAGTCTCAGATCGTGGAGATGAACCATCAAAAGTGCCTGATTCTCTCTGCGGAGCTGCCCGATACCCTCATTATCGAGGGCGACGGCACCGACAACGACCTGCTGCGGGAGGAGGGCGTGTTTGCGGCGGATGCCTTTGTCTCTCTCACCGACCGAGACGAGGAAAACCTGCTCATGGCCCTCAGTGCCCAGCGGGCGGGGGTGGGGAAGGTCCTGGCCAAGATGACCCGGCCCAACTATATGGACCTGGTCCAGGATACCCGCATCGGCAGCATCATCAGCCCCAAGGACCTGGTGGCCAACCAGATCACCCGTTATGTCCGGGCCCTGGCCAATTCCGAGGGCAGCGTCGTGGAGAGCCTGTATAAGATGATGGGCGGCCAGGTGGAGGCCCTGGAGTTCACCGCCGGCCCTGAGTGCCGGGAGCTTTTGGATAAGCCCATGAAGGACCTGCCTCTTAAAAACGGTGTCCTGGTGGGGGCCATCGCCCGGGATAAGGAGATCGTCATTCCCGACGGCAATACCTGCATCCGCGAGGGCGATCATGTGGTGGTGGTGACCAAGTCCATGGCCGCCGACGACTTGATGGATATTTTGAAATAAAGGAAGTGTTCGCAATGGATTCTATGCAGGAAAAGCTGCAAGAATATGCCAAGCTCCTCATTCAGGTGGGCCTCCATGTGGAGAAGGGCCAGACCCTGGTCATCTCCAGCCCGGTGGAGTGCGCCTTTTTTGCCCGCCTGTGCGCCACGGCGGCCTACGATGCAGGCTGCCGGGAGGTGGTGATGAACTGGCACGACGATTACCTGGCCCGGGAAAAATTCCTCCGGGCCGATGACGCCGTTTTTGACGAGGTGCCCCTGTGGCGGCAGCATTTCTTTAACGACTATGCCAATCAGGGCGCCGCTTATCTGGCCATTGACGCCGAGGACCCGGAGCATCTCAAGGGCGTGGACCCGGACCGCCGTGTGCGCTCCCTCCGGGTGAGCGGCAAGGCTCGGAAGGATTTTTACCGCCTGCAAATGAGCAGCGGCTTCCCCTGGTGTATCGCCTCCATCCCCATTCCCTCCTGGGCAAAGCGGGTGTTCCCGGACCTAAGCGAGGAGCAGGCCATGGAGAGCCTGTGGGAGGCGATTTTCAAGGCCGTCCGCATCACCGGCGACGGGCAAAGCGTCCGCCGCTGGCAGGAGCATTTGGAAAATCTTTCCCGGCGCAAGGAAAAGCTCAACGCCCTGCACCTGAAGAGCCTGCACTATACCAATTCCCTGGGCACCGACCTGACCGTGGAGCTGCCCCAGGACCACATCTGGGAGGCCGGGGACGACTGCACCTCCGCCGGCCAGCCCTTTGTTGCCAATATGCCCACGGAGGAGCTGTTCACCGCGCCCCTGCGCACCGGGGCCAACGGCGTGGTGGTGGCGTCCCTGCCCCTGGTCCACGACGGCAACATTATAAGCGGCTTCCGCATGACCGTGGAGGAGGGGAAGATCGTCTCCGTCTCCGCCCAGCAGGGCCAGAAAGTGCTGGAGGCGGCCATCTCCGTAGACGAGGGGGCCTCCTACTTCGGTGAGGTGGCCCTGGTCCCCTACGATAGCCCCATCTCCAACCAAAAGCTGCTGTTTTATAACACTTTGTTCGATGAAAACGCCGCCTGCCACATCGCCTTCGGCGAGGCCTACCCCTGCATTGAGGGAGGGCGCGACATGGATAAGGAGCAGCTGAAGGCCCGGGGCCTCAATGATTCCGTCACTCATGTGGACTTCATGGTGGGCACCGCCGACCTCTCCATCGTAGGTACCACCCGGGATGGCCGGGAAGTGCCCATCTTCGTAAACGGCAATTTCGCGCTTTGATTTGATATTTTGATTTGATATGCTGGGAAAAACCCGAAGGGTTTTTCGACAAACTCAAACCCTCCGCCCATCGGCAGAGGGTTTGTATTTTCTCCGTTGCATTATGTTTTCCGTTGGGGTATAATGTACGCGTTAAAGTATGCCCACCGGGAGCCGGCGGCTGGGCCGCCGACCCCCTATCTGAAAAGCGGCGGGCGAGAGCCGGTGGGACGGGCGCACTGCGCAGGCGGGAAGCCGGCCCTTCTGTTCGCCCCGCACCGCTTGCTCCATCTTATGCGCCCCGCTCCGGCCCGGTGCCAAACCCACCTAAGAAAGGACCCTCTGCCATGATTAAAATTGCCCCCTCCATTCTGTCCGCCGACTTTGCCAACCTCGGCCGCGACATTCAGCGCATCGACTCCGCCGACTATGTCCATGTGGATGTGATGGACGGCCTGTTCGTCCCCAATATCTCCATTGGCATCCCGGTGGTGAAGTCCATCCGCCCGGTGACGGCGCTGCCGCTGGATGTCCACCTGATGATCGACCGCCCGGAGCGGTATGTGGAGCAGTTCTGCGATGCCGGGGGCGACATCGTCACCTGCCATGTGGAGGCGGACACGGAGGAGAATATCCACCTGGCCCTGAAAAAAATTCATGCCAAGGGGAAAAAGACCGGGGTGGTGGTAAAGCCCAGGACCCCTGCCTCGGCGGTGCTGCCGTTTATCCATGAAGTGGAGCTGATTTTGGTCATGACAGTGGAGCCGGGCTTCGGCGGCCAGAAATTCATGGCCGACATGATGCCCAAGGTCCGGCAGATTCGCACCTATATCGACGCCATGAATCCTCTCTGCGAGCTGGAGGTGGACGGCGGCGTGGACCCCGACACCTGCAAGCTCTGCATCGCCTCCGGCGCCAATGTGCTGGTGGCCGGCTCCTCGGTCTATAAGGCTGAGGATATTCCCGCCCGCATCCGGGCCCTGAGAGGTTGAGCTTATGGAATTCTTTCCCGCACCCCTGGAAAAGCTGACGGAGCAGTTTGCCAAGCTCCCGGGCGTGGGCCGCAAGTCCGCCCAGCGCCTGGCCTTTTTTGTCCTGAGCCTGCCTATGGAGGAGGCCCAGGCCTTTGCCGACGCCATTGTAGACGCCAAAAAGAGCGTCACCCTCTGTCCCGTGTGCCAGAACCTCACCGCCGGGGGGCTCTGCTCCGTGTGCGCCTCTGCCAAGCGGGACGAGAGCACCATCTGTGTGGTGGCCGACCCCCGGGATGTGCTGGCCATCGAGCGCAGCCGGGAATATAATGGCCGCTACCATGTGCTCCACGGCGTTCTGTCTCCCATGAATCATGTAGGGCCCGACGATTTGCAGATCAAGTCCCTGGTGGAGCGGGTAGCCGCCGGGGGGATTCGAGAGGTCATCATGGCCACCAACCCCGACACCGAGGGCGAGGCCACGGCCATGTATCTCTCCCGCCTCTTAAAGCCCTTCGGTGTCAAGGTCACCCGCCTGGCCTACGGCATCCCCGTGGGCGGACATCTGGAGTTTGCCGACGATGCCACGCTGATGCGGGCCTTGGAAGGGCGGCGGGAGCTGTGAAAAGATGGATGTGCGCGGCCCTGGCGGCGCTGCTGCTTTGCAGCCTCACCGCCTGCGGCAAGACGGAGGAGCCCGCCCGGCAGGACATTTTCGCCATGGACACCTACATGAGCCTGGTGGCCTACGGCGAGGACGGCCAGGAGGCTTTGGCTGCTGCCGCCCGGGAGATAAACCGTCTGGAGCAGGAGCTTTCCCGAACGGTCTCTACCAGCTACATTTATAAGTTAAACGAAAACGGAAGCGCCGCCGTCAGCGAGGAAACGGCGAATTTGCTGAAAAATGCTATGGATTACAGCGCTGCAACCGGCGGCCTTTTCGATATGACCGTGGCCCCCCTGGTCTCCCTCTGGGGCATCACCACAGATAGCCCCCGGGTCCCGTCCCGGAGCGAAATTGATGCCCTGCTTCCCTTGGTGGGGAGCGACCATGTCCACCTGGATGGGCAGACCGTCACCTTAGATGCCGGCTGCGCCGTGGACCTGGGCGGCATCGCCAAGGGCTACGCCAGCGACCGGGTGGCGCAGGTGCTGGGGCAGTATGCCGTCACCGGGGCCGCCGTGTCCTTGGGTGGCAATGTCTATGTCTGCGGCCAAAAGCCCGACGGCACAGCCTGGAGCGTGGCAGTGCAGGACCCGAAAAAAACCGACGCCTATGCCATGACCTTAGACCTGACGGATGTGTTTGCCGTCACCTCCGGCGGCTACCAGCGGTATTTTACCGACGCGGACGGCACCGTTTATCAGCATATTTTAGACCCCCGTACCGGCTATCCCGCCCAAACGGACCTGCTTTCGGTAACGGTCATCGGGCAAAACGGGACTATGGCCGACGCCTACTCCACGGCCCTCTATGTCATGGGGGAGCAGGCCGCCTGCGATTTTTGGCGGCAGAGCGGCGGGGCCTTTGACCTGGTGCTCATCACGGCGGACGGGCGGGTGCTCTACACCCCCGGCCTGGCCGACCATATTTCCCAAAAGGGGGCGGACTATGACTTCCAAGAGGTCCCAGCCTGAACTGAAACCGAAGCCGTTGGATGCCCTGGTGGTCCTGGCGGTGCTGCTGCTGGGTGTGGCGGCGGCATGGCTTGCCTACGGCGGAGAAAATAGCGGCGCACTCACCGCCACCGTCAAGCACCGGGGCCAGGTGGTGGCCCGGGTGGAGCTTTCCTCCCTGACGGAGGAAAAAACCGTCTCCATTGACGGCGCCTATCATCTGACCATTACCTTAGACAGAACCGGCGCCGCCGTAACGGACAGCGACTGCCCCGGGCAGGACTGCCTGCACACCGGGCGTATTACCCGGGCGGGCCAGAGCATTGTGTGCCTGCCGGAGCAGGTCATCGTCACCCTGGAGGGGAAGGCCCCCTCGCCGGATGTGGTGCTGGGATAGGGGGCGGAGAGATGAAGCTTACAACGAAAAATCTGGCCCTCTGCGCCGTTTTAACGGCTCTGGCCCTGGGCCTGAGTACCCTGGAAAATCTCTTTTCCGTTTCCCTCCTGGTGCCTCTGCCGGGGGTGAAGCTGGGCCTTGCCAATATCGTCACGGTGTTCGCCCTGTATCAGCTGGGGGCCGTCCCGGCGCTGGTTATCTTAGTGGCCCGGTGCCTGCTGGGCTCCCTGTTTGCCGGGAATGCCTCGGCGCTGCTGTTTTCCCTTATGGGCGGCATAGGGGCTATGCTTGTGATGATCGCTCTGCGCCGGGTGCGGGGTCTGTCTGTCTACGGCGTGTCCATTGCCGGAGCGGCGGCCCATAATATAGGCCAGATCGGCGCGGCCATGATCGTTTTGGGCGGCACGGCGGTGCTGGGGTATCTGCCTGTGCTGCTGGGGGTATCCCTGCTTACGGGTACGCTGACGGGCTTTGTGGCAAGCCTTCTGTTCCGGGCTATGAAAAATATACATTTTAATCGGTAAATACCTGTCATTCCGAGGGAGCGAAGAGGCTTCGTAATGACAAATTTTAACTGGTGAGGAGCGAGAATATGGATAGAAAAGACGAGATCATTTTGCAGCAAATGGACCTGATCCGCTCCATGACCGAGCGGAATCTCCGCAGCATGGACACGGATTTTTGGGGCACTCCCCTGATGGAGAACAGGACGGCCCGGCCGCAAAAATCCGAAAAAACCGAAAAACCGGAAAAGGCTGACCCCCAAACCCAGGCGGCTAAGCCCGAGGAAAAGGAAGAAATTCCCCCCAAGGAGAAGATCGAGGATCTGCTGGCGGAGCTGGACAGCTATGTGGGCATGGACGCCATTAAGACCGAGGTGCGCAGCCTCATCAACATGGTCCAGGTCTACAAGCTGCGCCGGGAGCATGACCTGCCCACCACGGATATGTCTTTGCACATGGTATTTTCCGGCAACCCCGGCACCGGCAAGACCACCGTGGCCCGTATCATGTCCCGCATCTATCACAGCCTGGACATTCTCTCCAAGGGCCAGCTGGTGGAGGTGGACCGGAGCGGCCTGGTGGCCGGCTATGTGGGCCAGACGGCCCTAAAGACCCAGAAGGTCATCGAAAAGGCCATGGGCGGCGTGCTGTTTATCGATGAGGCCTACGCCCTCAACGGCAAGAGCGAAAACGACTTCGGCCAGGAGGCCATCGACACGATCCTAAAAGCTATGGAGGATCACCGGGACGATCTGGTGGTCATCGTGGCGGGTTACACGGAGCTGATGGACCGCTTCATCCACTCCAATCCCGGATTGGAGTCCCGGTTCAACCGCTTCCTCATGTTTGAGGACTATACCCCGGAGCAGATGGTGGCCATCTTCAAGATGCAGTGCAAGAAGGGCTGCTATGTGCTGGCCCAGGGCACCGAGGAGCTGGTCCGGGATTTCATCGCCGAGGAGAGCGCCGACGACTCCTTCGGCAACGCCCGAGGCGTGCGCAATCTCTTTGAGCATATCCTGGTGGCCCAGAATAACCGCCTGGCGAAAATGGAAAATGTTACAAGGGATGACCTGATGCAGATCCTTCCCGACGATGTGCTGAGCGCCCGGGGGAAGATCGACGAATGAGCCTGAAAAATGGCACCGACAGGCGGTGAAAATCGGTGCATTTCGGTGCAAATTCGGTGAAGAAAACGGTGACGAAAACGGTGAAGATTCGGTGAAGGAGAATGCGGCATGAATATTGCGGTATATTTGGGAGCAAATGAAGGAAACGACCCCGCCCTGGCGACGGCCGTGCAGGAGCTGGGTCGGTGGATCGGCGAGAGCGGGAACCGTCTCATTTACGGCGGCTCCAAAACGGGACTCATGGGCTTGCTGGCAGACAGCGCTCTGGGAGCCGGAGCCGAGGTGATCGGCGTGGAGCTGGAGATGTTTATGGACGAGGACTACCAGCACACGGGGCTGACAGAGCTTATTGTGAAGCCGGACTTCCCGCAGCGCAAGACGGAGATCATCCGGCGGTCGGAGGCCTTCATCGCCTTTCCCGGCGGCACGGGGACTCTGGAGGAGATTTCGGAGGTCATGTCCTTATCCTCCCTGAAGCTGACCAAGGCCCCCTGCATTCTCTATAACCTCAACGGGTACTATGAGCCGCTGCGCTTACAGCTTCAGCGCATGGTGGAGGCAGGGCTTTCCTCCCCGGAGCGGCAGGAGGGCATTCACTTTGCGTCCGATCTGCGGGAAATACAGAATATCTTGGCAGAAAATGCAGAAAATTGCTGAAAAACAGGCTTCTCCCCGAAATTAATCGGGGCGGAGCCTGTTTTTTGCGCAGAATGCCCTCGTTGCGCAAATCTGCGGAGGAAACCATTTTTCACTATAGTTTCCGGAAAGTAAATATTGTATTCTAAAAGAATCAAAAAACGCTAAAAAACCGCAAAATTTTATTTGTAAAAAAACCTATGGTATGATACAATTAAACCGTGATGCTGTAAGCAGCGCCCCACGGGATGACCGGGGGCGGCGGAAAGGAGGAGGGCTATGTCCGTGGGAATGTATCTGCTGGCCGGGGGCATCGGATTTGCCTTTGGCGCCCTGGTGGCTTTCGGAAACGCACAGATCACCCGGCGGGCCGTGGAAAAAGACAGTACCAACGCCGTAATGGCGGGCAGTATGCTGCGGATGCTGGTGAATATCGCGGCGCTGGCGGTGGTGTATTTCACCCGGAACCTGCTTCCTCTGCCGTTTTACGGGACCATTATCGGCACGGCTGCGGGCCTGTCGCTGGTGGGCATCGGGCTGAACTATCGGCTGAGCAAGAAGCAAATGGAAAAAAATCTGGAGTCGGCAGACGGTAGGAATTGAGGTGAGACAAAGAAATTATGGAGCATACCAGTAATATTCTGTTTTCCATCGGGCCACTGGAGGTGACAAAAACCGTTGTGACCATGTGGGTCATCATCGTGGTGCTGGGCTTTGTGTCATGGCTGGCCACTCGGCGGCTGAAAATGGTTCCCGGGCCCATCCAGAGCGCGGCAGAAATGGCCGTGACCAAGCTGCAGGACTATTTCGCAGGGAACATGGGCCGGGACAACGCCCGGCGGTATTTCCCGGTGATGGCCACCTTCTTCATTTTTATTGTGGTGAGCAACTATTCCGGGCTGCTGCCCGGGGCGGGGCACGGGTTTGCCGTACCCACGGCGAATCTGTCTACCACGGCGGGCCTGGCCGTCATTGCCTTTTTCACCACCCACATTGTGGGCGTGAAGCGGCGGGGCTTTTTGGGGTACCTCAAGACCTTCATTTCGCCGTTTATCCTGATGCTGCCGCTGAACCTCATTGAGCAGGTGGTGCGGCCCTTCTCTCTGGCGCTGCGACTGTACGGCAACCTCTACGGCGAGGAAATGGTCACCGAGCAGCTCTCGGGCATATTCCCTCTGGTGCTGCCGCTGGTGATGCAGGTGATGAGCCTGCTGTTCTGCCTGATTCAGGCGGTGGTGTTTACCATGCTGCTGTCCATCTATATTGAGGAGGCAGTGGGAGAAGAAGAGTGAGAAAACGCCTTATGCAGGAGAACGGATCGCCACGACCGGTTTGAGAACCGGTCTCGCAATGACACGCTATATGGAATGCGGTGTGCGGCGGGACACATGGGTCCCGCCCTACAGGGCATTTTTGTAGGGCAGGGCCCGCGTGCCCTGCCGGGAGTGCGTGGCAAGGAGTGCCTGCGTGGATCGCGGGCGGGGTAGAACCCCGCCCCTACGGGTGCGTTGCAAGGAGCGCCTGCGGCGGGACGATGTGGGCATCGTCCCCTACGGAGGCCGAATTACTCTATTTATTCATGTGCAAGACAAATAAAAAATACAGATCACTTTAGGAGGAACAAAACATGACTTCATCCGCAATCATCGCACTGGCAGCCGCTTTGGCTGTTGCTCTGAGTACCATCGGCCCCGCTATCGGCCAGGGTATCACCGCTTCCAAGGCTATGGAATCCATCGCCCGCCAGCCCGAGGCTGCCGGCAACATCCGCTCCAGCATGATCATCGCTATGGCCCTGATGGAGGCACTGACCATTTACGGTCTGCTCATCGCCTTTATGCTGGTGGCTAAGGTCTAAACCACATCCCGAGAGAAAAAAGGAGGCACACGCTTTGAGCATTAATGTGTCAGAAGTGATTTGGACCATCATTTGCTTTTTTGCGTTGCTGTTTGTGCTGAAAAAATTCCTGTTTGACCCGCTGATCAAGTTTATGGATCAGCGACAGGCGGGCATTGACGCGGGCCTGGAGAAGGGCCGGGAGGCGCAGCGGAAGAAAGAGGAGAACGCCGCCGCCCTGCGCGAGAGCTGGAAGGAGCGAAGCGCTGAGGCCAAACAGCTGATTGCAGAAGGAAAAGCGGCCGACGAGGAGGAACGCTCCCGAGTGCTGGAGGCGGCACACGCCCAGGCAGCCCGGGATATACAGGACGCCCATGGGCGCATCCAAAACGAGCAGGAGCGGCTTCGGGCCCAGGCCCAGGAGCAGATGCCCCAGCTGGTGGACGCCCTGACACGGCATCTTGTGGGCGGCGACCCAGGGTCGAGAGAGGAGAAATGAGGCGAATATGACCATAAAAGACTTCCTATTCGCAGTCATCAACTTCGTGATCCTGTTCGGCGCGCTGTTCCTTATCACGCGGAAAATGATCGTCCGTATGTTCAAGGAGCGAAAGGAGAAAATCGCTCAGGACCTGGAGCAGTCGCACCAGGCGGACCTGGAGTCCCAAAGGCTCAGCACAGATGTGGCCCAGGCCCGGGACCAGGCGCGGCAGCAGGAGGACGCCCTGCTGGCCGAGACCCGGGCCCAGGTGGAGCGAAGCAGCCGGGAGGCTGAGAAGCTCCGCACCGAGGAGGCCGACGCCCTGCGCCGCAACGCTATCCAGACGGAAAAGCAGCTGCGCAGCCAGATGCACGGCCAGGTGAGCGCCCAGGTCATTCGCCAGGTGGCAAGCCAGGCGGGGGAGACGCTGAAAACCAGTACCTTCGCCCCGGAGCGCCAGGCCCTGGTGGAGCGCTACATTGAGCAGGTAAAAGAAGTGGTGGCAGCAATGCCGAGTGATATTTTGAATATGAATGAACTGAAGAAATTAAATATTTCTATCGCCAGTCCCGAGCCCCTCACCGACGAGGAGATGAAGAAGGTGACGCAGATCCTCTGCGAGACCTTCCTCTCCGTGCGCAATGAGGTGGACGACGGCCTGGTGGGCGGCGTGCGTATGCAGGTGGGCGACACCGTGTACGACGGAACCCTGGCGCATCAGTTGGACCGACTGAGCCAGGAGGTGGAATTCAACAGCCGCATGGATGACCAGGAGGAGCTGTCGGTGCTGGAGAGCATTCGCGAAAAGCTCAGCGGCACGGACAATTCCATTGATGTTTATCAGACCGGCAAGGTTATCAGCGTGTCCGACGGCATCTGCCATGTGTCGGGCCTGGCCGATGTGATGGCCGGGGAAATGCTGGAGTTTGAGGGAAGCCTCCGGGGCATGGTGATGGACCTGGACAAGAACAATGTGGGCGTGGTGCTGCTGGGCGACTTCTCCACCATTCAGGAGGGCGACACCGTGCGCCGGACGGGCCACATCATTGAGGTGCCCGTGGGCGAGGCTATGTGCGGCCGCGTAGTGGACGCCTTGGGCCGCCCGGTGGACGGCAAGGGGCCCATTCAGAACGACGGCTTCCGGGCCGTGGAGAGCCCGGCGCCCAGTGTGCTGCACCGGCAGGGCGTCACCGTACCCCTGCAGACGGGTATTAAGGCCATCGATGCTCTGGTGCCCATCGGCCGGGGCCAGCGTGAGCTGATCATCGGCGACCGCCAGACCGGCAAGACCGCCATTGCCCTGGATACCATTGTGAATCAAAAGGGCAAGGGTGTACACTGCATTTATGTGGCCATCGGACAGAAGGAGTCCACGGTTGCCAATGTGGTGCGCAAGCTGACGGAGCTGGGCGCCATGGACTACACCACCGTGGTGTGCGCCTCGGCCTCCGAGCCTGCGCCGATGCTGTACATAGCCCCCTATGCAGGCGCGGCTATCGGCGAATATTTCATGTACAAGGGCAAGGATGTGCTGATCGTTTACGACGATCTGAGCAAGCAGGCGGCGGCGTACCGCGAAATTTCCCTGCTGCTCCAGCGTCCCCCCGGACGCGAGGCCTATCCCGGCGATGTGTTCTACCTGCACTCCCGGCTTCTGGAGCGGGCGGCACGGCTGGACGAGGCCTCCGGCGGCGGCAGCATGACGGCACTGCCCATTATCGAGACCCAGGCGGGCGACATTTCCGCCTATATTCCCACCAATGTTATTTCCATTACCGACGGACAGATCTTCCTGGAGACGGGCCTGTTCCACTCCGGCACGAGACCGGCTATCAATGTGGGCCTGTCCGTGTCCCGTGTGGGCGGCGCGGCCCAGGTTCCCGCTATGAAGCAAGTGGCGGGCCGCCTGCGCACGGACCTGGCGCAGTACCGGGAGCTGGCATCCTTCGCCCAGTTCGGGTCCGATTTGGATGCGTCTACCCAGGCTACGCTGCTGCGGGGCCAGCACATGACGGAGCTGCTGAAGCAGGATCAGTTCGCCGCCCGGGCGGTGGAGGACCAGGTCATTGCCATCTTCGCTGCCAACGAGGGCTACGCCGACGATGTGGATCTGGCGGATATGCCCCGATTCGAGCGGGAAGCGGTGGAGTATGTGAAGCAGGCTATGCCCGAGCTGGTGGACACCATCTGCGCAGGCAAGAAGATTCCTGCCGATATGCTGGATAAGCTGCGGGAGACCCTCAAGTCCTTTAAGGAAACCTTTTGAGGCTGACTGACCGAAGAAAGGGGAGAAGGATATGGGCAGTATGCGTGAGATCCGGGCACGGATCAAGAGCGTTAAAAACACCCAGCAGATCACCAAGGCCATGAAAATGGTGGCCTCGGCCAAGCTGCGGCGCACCCAGAAGGGCTTGGGCGGCATACGCACCTTCGCCCAGCAGAGCCGGCACATTCTCAGCGAGCTTTTGGCCGGGGGAAACGGCGGGTACGACAACCCATTTTTGCGTCTCCGGGGCGAAATCAAAAAGGTGTGCTATGTGGTGTTCGTGGGGAACCGGGGCCTGTGCGGCGTGTATAACCACGCCATCCTGCGCTATGCCCAGGAGCTGGTGCGCGCTGACGCACGGGAGTGCTCTGTGGTGGTGTGCGGCAGCTGGGGCCGGGATGTGATCGCACAGTCGGGCCTGCCGGTGCGGCATACCTTTGACGGCATCAGCGACACCCCGGGCACGGCCCAGTCGCTGCCGGTGGCGGACTACCTGAAGCGACTGTATCTGAGCGGCGAGGCGGATGAAATCCACCTGGTCTATCAGCGCTTTTACTCGGCGCTGCAGCAGGTGCCCAGCCAGATGCAGCTGCTGCCGGCGAAGCTGGAGACGGAGGAGAAGGACGAGGCGACCAACGACTATATTTTCGAGCCGGACGCCAAGAGCGTGCTGGAAAATATGGTGCAGCTTTATTTGGACAACATGGTTTACTCCGTTTTGCTGGAGGCCAAGGTCAGCGAGCAGGCATCCCGCATGACCGCCATGAGCACCGCTACCGACGCCACCGGCGAGCTGATAAGCGACCTGAGCCTAAAGCTCAACCGGGTGCGCCAGGCGGCCATTACCACCGAGATCGCGGAGATCGTCGGCGGTGCCAATGCCTTGAAAAAGGCGAAAAAGTAATTCCGCCTACGATAGGAGGCTACTATGAAAAACGGTATTGTCAGAAGGGTCACCGGCCCTGTGGTGGATGTGCAGTTCCCTGCCGGACATCTGCCGGACATTTACAACGCAATCGAAATTCAACTGGAGGACCGCAAGGTGGTCATGGAGGCCATGCAGCAGCTGGGCTCTGACACGGTGCGCTGTGTATCGCTGTTCTCCACCGACGGTATCGCCCGGGGCTGCACCGCCGTGGACACCGGCTCTCCGGTGACTATGCCTGTGGGTGAGGCCACCCTGGGGCGGATGTTCAATGTGGTGGGCGACCCCATCGACGGCAAGGGACCTGTGGAGGCGGAGCGGATGCCCATTCACCGGGCAGCGCCCTCCTTTACGGATGTGATCCCCTCCACCGAGATCCTGGAGACGGGCATCAAGGTGGTGGATCTGCTGGCACCCTACTCCAAGGGCGGCAAGATCGGCCTGTTTGGCGGCGCCGGCGTGGGAAAGACGGTGCTCATTCAGGAGCTTATACGCAATGTGGCCTACGAGCACGGCGGCTACTCCGTGTTCGCGGGCGTGGGCGAGCGCTCCCGGGAGGGCAATGACCTGTGGAACGAAATGACCGAGTCCGGCGTTATCAGCAAGACGGCGCTGGTATTCGGACAGATGAACGAGCCCCCCGGAGCGCGTCTGCGGGTGCCCCTGTCGGGTCTGACCATCGCGGAGAACTTCCGCGACAGCAGCGGACAGGATGTGCTTTTGTTCATTGATAACATTTTCCGCTTTACCCAGGCGGGCAGCGAGGTTTCGGCCCTGCTGGGGCGTATGCCCTCCGCCGTGGGCTACCAGCCTACCCTGGCTACGGAGATGGGCACGCTGCAGGAGCGTATTACCTCCACCCGCAACGGCTCCGTTACCTCCGTGCAGGCCATTTATGTGCCTGCCGACGACCTGACGGACCCGGCTCCGGCCACGGCCTTTGCCCATTTGGACGCCACGACGGTGCTGGACCGAGGCATTTCCGAGCTGGGCATTTATCCGGCGGTGGACCCCCTGGCGTCCACCTCTCGTATCCTGGAGCCGGATGTGCTGGGACGCAGACATTACGACACGGCCCGGGCTGTGCAGACCGTATTGCAAAAATACAAGGATCTGCAGGACATCATTGCCGTGCTGGGCATGGACGAGCTGAGCCTGGAGGATAAGGCCACGGTGAACCGGGCCCGCCGCATCCAGCGGTTCCTGTCCCAGCCCTTCCATGTGGCTGAGAACTTCACGGGCTTGGCGGGCAAGTATGTTAAGCTGGAGGATACCATCCGGGGCTTCGAGATCATCCTGGGCGGTGAGTGCGACGATATACCGGAGCAGGCATTCCTCATGTGCGGCTCCATCGACGATGTGCTTGCTAAACGCAAGCAGATGTAAGAGGTGCCTATGAAAGACGGGATCCATATCCGGATCGTCACCGCCGCCAGCACCGTGTATGACGACATGGTCAGCTATGTGGAGTTGCCCTTTTCCGGGGGCAGCGTAGGCGTATTGCAGGACCATGCGCCGATGCTGGGGGCCATTGAGGACGGCGTGGTCACGGCCCGAAAGGACAGCGGCACGGAGGAATTCGTGGCTGTAAACCTGGGCGTGGCCAACATCGTTCACAACGAGGTGACGCTGCTGGTGCGTGCGGCAGAGCGGGCTGAGGACATTGACCTGCCTCGGGCCCAGTCCGCCGAGAAGCGGGCCCGGGAGCGGCTGGCGGAGCACAGCGCGGACCTGGATGTGAAGCGCGCGCAGATCGCGCTGCATCGGGCACTGGCCCGGCAGGCGGCTGTGCGGATGATGAAGGGTCAGTGACGGCCGGAGAATTCGGCGCAAAAGTGAAATAGGGAAAGCCACCGTATCGGGTCGATGCGGTGGCTTTTTTGTGTGGCATGGAGAGTGAAAGGGGGGAGGACTTTGGGGACGGGGGTACGGATTGCCACGGGCTCGGTGGTGTCACTCAGAGGAATCGCTGACGGCGTGTAT
>OQVT01001151.1_pt1 | contig 16367 bp, 19 predicted proteins | sample 1691561 | NCBI WGS metagenome assembly OQVT01 (sample SAMN03418260, study PRJEB22391) | human gut metagenome | biome: human-gut; feature: organic feature; material: feces | host: Homo sapiens | place: Tanzania | collected 2013-01 | reverse complement strand
CAAAGTTATATACCACTTAATCAAACTGACAGTCGTACTTTATCGAATGCTTACACGCTATCTAACGTATTGCATTGTGTTTGGGTTATATCAGATACTTATATTGCCATTCAGGTTGCTGCGATGGATATTCAACTTTCTTCACGATAATGTGACGGATACTATTAATTGCTGTTTTTGTAATTGGGTAAGGAATGGACGGGACGGTAAATAGTCGCAGCTGATCAAGGCCGCATTCCATTATACTGCCATAGTTTCACTTTTCGGAGTTCTTATCATTCAATATTATTCCATTGTGTGGAAAGTGATGGAGGCCTTGACGATAGCGAGAGCCTGAATACTGGATAGCGGGATGTCTTTAGGCTGAAAGCGGTCGTTGTGGCTGACGAGGCGTATGCAGTCAGGGGTGTCCGATTTCTGGATATACTTGACCACGGTGAAGAAGTCACCTCCAGCTGTGAACGAGAGTAGGTAGATCTGTCCCCAGAGTATGCTGTCGAGGGAAAGTGCAAGCCTTTTGAATATTATGATGTCGCCCGACTTGAGGAGTGGTGTCATAGACTCCCCTCTCACGTAGATTGCACCATCCACCGGTGGAAGGTTAGGGATCCGAAGATAGTCATCAGGGTTAATATGGTTGTCATTGAAAATCGCCATAAGACCGGCAGTGGCGCTCAGATCATACAAAGGTATGTCCTGAGACTCCAACTTGCGATCGGACTGGAGAGTGAAAGTATGCAACGGAGTAACCCCGGTAGATGCTTTTTTAAGCATTTCGCCACGACCAGAAATCAACCATTCTGTCGAATATTGGGGAAAATTTTCAACTATTTTGCATATCCACTTTGCCTGAATATCAGTATTCTCGCGCACAGCTCTGGAAATAACACCTTTACTAGCACCTATAAGTTTTTCCAGTGCGCCTACGGTGATATGCTCATTAGTCGCAAGTTGCGAAATCCGCTCTAATAAAGTTTCCATTTTAATAAATTTGAATTGAAAATTTTCAACTAACTTATTGCTTGGTTGAAAATTTTCCCTATATTTGCATCGTGCTTTACGCTAAAGCATCACAAATGTACGGAAAAAACGGTACGCAACAAAACTGTAAAAGATATGAGATACATTGAATTACCCAAAAGCCGCAAGTCCGAGCTCCGCCGTAAGTTCGGAGTCAGTGGGATGACGGTCTGGAGCGCGCTGGCGTTCAAGTGGAACAGCGACCTCGCGAAGGCGATCCGGAATGAGGCCATCAGCCTCGGAGGCGTGGAGACCAACCTAATCAGGACGCGTGGCTTCGTGCCGAACTGCGAGATAGCGTACGAACGCAACTCCGCCGGCACCGTCATCAGGATCGTGCAGACGTGGAAGAACGGTGTGAGGCTGGCCATCGACACCACCAGCAACTCGGGAGCGATCACCGTCAACGGAGAGAGATTCTGTGACGGGTTCAATAATATGACGATCTCCGACTGGGGAGATGCGACCTTTGTGGCACAAAGCCTCTCGGAGACATTAAACCAGTAGTTATGTGCGTACGTTACATCATACACGTGGCCATCGAGGTCGTGATGCTGCTGGTCGTGGCCGGACTATTCTGGTGGTCCTACAAGAAAGACAAAGAGGATGACGGAGGATGCTGAGCCTTACATTTTTTTAGTATCAAAGTTTTACTCACACCTCCTTATCCCCGGCAGCGATGTCCGGGTGCGGTGGGTCCCCGAAAAGGGCCTGATAACAGGCGAAGGCGCGGTTCGACTCCGCCCCGGGGAGCAAGAATATGGATTTAATGGAATACTATAAGGGCATAACTGCGGTCACGGTTGACGACCTCACCAGAAGCGATGACGGTGAAGCTGTTGTCAGCCGCACCAACTATGACAATTTAGTCAAGAGATGCCGCATCAATGTCCTCCGTCCCGGCAAGGGACTTGGAGCCTGTGCCTTGATAGAGTATTCCAGTCTCCCAAAGCGTTTCAGGGAGAGGTTTGAGGCGAAGTACGGGAACCCGGACGAGATTCTGCGAAAGAAGAGGGACACGGTGGAGATGACAATCGATGTCAAGGCACGTGAGTTCTTCTCCTCCTACCGGCTCGCAGACGGAGCCGCCCTGCAGGAGGACTTCCAACGGGAGTACACGGTGAACGCGAGCGTGCTGAACACGCTGCTGGGAATGGTGAACACGCAGAAGGCTCTCAGAGGGGCTTGCAACAACAACACGCCGGTGAACTGGGACGGGATAATGGAGGCCTTGGAGGAACTGAGGGCGAAGTGGGGTCACACGCTGCCGAAGAGCGCGGCGAGGCTGAAGGCTAAGATGCGTGAATACTCGAAGGAGGGGTATCCCTGCCTCGTGAGTGGCAAGCTCGGCAACTCGTCGGCGCTGAAGGTGACCGAGGAGGCCGCGAGATACCTTGTCGCCCTGCGCAGGAGCCGGACCCCGGTCTACTCGACCGCCCAGATCCTCGCGGAGTTCAATTCCGCCGCCCTGTCCAGGGGCTGGAAGCCGCTCCGGTCGGCCGGCACGCTGAACGCCTTCTTCGAGAGGCCTGAGATCAGGTGGCGGTGGCTGGATGCGGTGTACGGGTCGGCGGCGGCGAAGCAGGACCTGATCCGGAGGAACAGGACGGCGATGCCGACGATGAGGGACAGCCTCTGGTACGGCGACGGAACAAAGCTGAACCTCTTCTACAAGAGTTACGAGGGAGGCAAGCTGGTGGTGCGCACGGCCTACGTCTACGAGGTCTCGGACGCGTTCAACGACACGCTCCTCGGCTACGCCATAGGACGCACGGAGGACTTCGGACTCCAGTACAGGGCGTTCCGTATGGCCGTGGAGACGGCCGGGCATCTTCCCTATGAGATCGTGACGGACAACCAGGGCGGCCAGAGGAAGGCGGTGGCCCGTGAGTTCTTCGGGCGGATCTGCCGCGTTGCCCGCACGACCGCCCCGTACAACGCCCAGTCGAAGACGATAGAGAGCTGCTTCGGGCGCTTCCAGCGGCAGGTGCTCGCCAAGGACTGGCGGTTCACCGGCGGAAACATCAGTTCGAAGGAGGGGTGGAGGATAAACAGGGAGTTTTCCGCCGCCAACAGGGAGAGCCTCTACACATACGACGAGCTTGTCTCGGCCTACGCGGCGGCGAGGGACGAATGGAACTCGATGCCTGACACCGTCCACGGGATGCCGAGGATGGAGGCGTACAGGTCGTCCGTGAACCCCGACACGCTGGAGTACCACGCAATCGATGAGGAGTCCCTCTTCTGGAGGGCCACGGAGTCCCCGGTGAGGTTCACCACGAGCGGCATCGAGATCACCGTGGACGGACGGAGGCACGCCTATGAGGTGCTTACGGCCACGGGGCTCCCGGATATGGAGTGGAGGCGGCGGAACACCGGACGCTCATTCATCGTCAGGTATGACCCTCTTGATATGTCCGAGGTGCGCCTGTACGAGGAGACGAAGTCGGGACTCAGGTTCAGCGCCACGGGAAGGCCGTACCTCACCGTGCAGAGGAACATACAGGAGCAGAAGGTCGGTGACGCCGACCTCATCCGCTGGAACGACGCGGAGAACAAGAGGATGCTCGTGGAGGCCTCCCTCCAGGGCAAGGAGGCCGAGCTTGAGCACGGCACCGCCCCGGAGCAGCACGGGCTTGTCACCCCCGGGGTGAAATACCTCTCGGAAAAAGCCTACGAGAGGATGGCGGACGGGATGGCCTCCCAAGAGGCGGACGGCGAAGCCTCCGGGACGCTCGACATCGGGCCGTTCACGAAGGAGATGAGCGACAGGGACTACGACCCGCTGGCGGCGTTGGGAAGAATGTGACAACCATAAAAAACACATAAGATATGACAAAAAAACTTACAGATGAAGAGAAGCAGGCCATCAGGGCGGACCTCGCGGCCTACGTGAAGACCTACGGCAGCCAGTGGAAGGCTGCCACGTCACTGAAGAAGACAAGCGCCGGCACGGTGTCGTGCGTTCTCAACGGACGCTTCGAGAACATCTCCGACGAGATGCTCCTGAACATCGCCGCCCAGATCGGGCACACCGGCGGTGAGGGGTGGCAGATCTGCCGCACCTCGGCCTACCGGGACTTGGAGACGTTCTTTCAGGACGCCCAGATGTACCACAACGTGTCGTGGATCGTGGCCCCGGCCGGGATCGGCAAGACCACCGCGGCGCAGCGTTACGCCTCGCGCGGCGGCAGCGTGTTCGTGCTCGGCTGCTCGGAGGATATGCACAAGTCGGACTTCGTGGACGAGCTGGCCAGGAGGATCGGCGTGAGGTCGGACGGGCTTACCGTGAGGGGGACGCTGAACAGGATCGTGGAGTCGCTGGTCAAGACCAGGAACCCGCTCCTCGTGTTCGACGAGGCCGACAAGCTGACGGACTCCGTGCTCTACTACTTCATCAGCCTGTACAACCGCCTTGAGGGCAAGTGCGGCATCGTGTTCCTCTCCACGCAATACATCGAGCGCAGGATGTCGAGGGGTCTGAGACTCGACAGGAAGGGCTACGAGGAGCTGTACTCAAGGATCGGGAGGCGCTTCGTGACGCTGACCGGGATATCCGCCTCCGAGGTGAACGCCATCTGCCGCAGCAACGGGCTGGAGGACGAGGCGGCGATCCGCAGGGTGCTGGAGGAGTCCTCCGAGTCCCGCAAGGGCCGTCCGGAGTTCGACCTGAGGAGGGTCAAGAAGTCCGTCCACAAGGAGATGAGGATAGCGTCGGCCGCAAGGCTCGGCGAGCAGGGCCAGGGACGGGTCTAAGGGGGATGTTCAAGACGTATTCAACCAACATTCAAAGGGCATTCAAATGGCGCGCACACTATCGGCAAGGCAGCTTCTCTCTATGAGGTTCGAGACCATCCGCCTCGGGGGCGGATGGGACGAGTGCGTCGGCGAGGTGGAGCCGAGGGGGATATGGTTCGTCTGGGGCAACGCCGGGAACGGCAAGACCTCGGCCGTGGTGTCCCTGTGCAGGGAGCTGGCGGCGTTCGGCAAGGTGCTGTACAACTCCAGGGAGGAGGGTGCGTCCCTCACGATGAGGAACACGCTATCCAGGTTCTCGATGGCCGACCTCGGGTGCCGGTTCCAGCTGGCGGATATGCCGCTGGAGGAGCTTGACGCGAGGCTCTCTCAGCCGAAGTCCCCGAGGTTCGTGGTGATCGACTCCTTTCAGTTTATGGGGATCGGCTACAGGGAGTTCCAGGCGTTCTGCCGGAAGCATCCGGGGAAGCTTCTGATCTTCGTGAGCAGGGCCGACGGGAAGCGTCCGGAGGGCAGGCCGGCCACATCGGCGATGTATGACGCGTCGCTGAAGATCTGGGTGGAGGGCTACAAGGCTTTCAGCAAGGGACGCTTCATCGGACAGACCGGCGAGTGCGTGATCTGGCCGGAGGGTGCGAGGAGATACTGGGCGGGGTATGGCCACACCAGGGACTATGACAACAACGATGAAAACACAGAGGAATTATGAGGAAGAAGAGAAACTACGCCAGGTTCTACGCCATAGCGAGGGCCGCGGGGATAGACCTTGAGGCGTCGAAGGACGATCTGGTGCTCCAGTTCACGGACGGGCGCACGGCGCACCTTAGTGAGATGACGGAGGCGGAATACAACGAGATGTGCGACAGGCTGCAGGGCGGTGACGGCGGCGGGAGACGCGACGGCCGGGACGAGGTCAGGAGGAGACGGTCGGCTGTGCTGAGGCGGCTCCAGCGGCTCGGGGTGGACACCACCGACTGGGAGGCGGTGAACGCCTTCTGCTCCTCGGCGAGGATAGCGGGGAAGCCGTTCGGAAGGCTGTCGGCGGACGAGCTCAAGGGGCTCGTGCCGAAACTGGAGTCGATGCTGCGGAAGAAGGCGGCACGCGGCACCGGTGAGAGGCCGTCCGGAAGGGCGTTTCTGATGCCGGTGGCGATCCGCAGGAACCAGATGCTAAGTTAGGGCATATCAATAGTATGAAAATCACAACAATCTAATATTCAAACATTATGAGCGAAAACGAAAACACGCGGCAGGTCAGTATGACCGACGCGGAGATGGCCGAGTTTCAGGCCTTCAGGGAGGCCAAGGTCAGGGCTGAGCGCGACGAGGCGGCCCGCAGGATGCGAAAAGAGTACACGGAGCTGGTGGACGGCGAGATCGCCGCCGCGGTGCCGGAGCTGCTCGCGGTCTCCGAGAACATCGCCACGGTCAAGAGGGCGGTGCTGGAGAACTTCAAGGCGATCATCGATATGAAGTCGGAGATCTACAGGGAGAAGGGCAAGGCGATGGCCAATTTCTCGCACACGTTCACGAGCAGCGACGGCAGGATGAGGATCACCCTCGGCCAGTACCTGAACGACGACTATCTCGACACGGCGGAGGCCGGCATAGCGATGATCCGCGACTACATCTCGTCGCTCGCCACGGACGAGAAGTCCCAGGCGCTCGTGTCGATGGTGATGCGTCTCCTGGCGAAGGACGGCAAGGGCACGCTGAAGGCGCAGCGGATAGTGCAGCTGCGCAAGATAGCGGACGAGACCGGGGCGGAGGCGTTCATCGAGGGCGTGCGCATCATCGAGGAGGCCTACAAGCCGACCGCGTCAAAGACCTACCTGCGGGCCTGGGTCAGGAACGAGGCCACGAACGCGTGGGATCCGATCCCGCTTGGTATGACCGAATCATAGGAGGGAGAGCTATGGCGGACTATGACCAGGACGAGCTTGTGAGGTCCTCCTGCAGGAGGCAGCTGGCGGAGGCGGTCGGGGCGTTGGACCTCACGCTGAAGGCCAACGAGGCGAGGCCTCCGAGGCAGAGGGTGGCCAGTCTCACGACCGTGGTGTCGGAGGACGACGACAGGCTTTTCATCGCGCTGAACGGCTCGGCGCACCGTATGGGAGACCTATTCAGGGAGCTGTTCAGGCGCAGGCCCGAGCTTCGGAGCGTGGCGCAGGGAGCCCTTGACGGGATGTACAAGGTTGACATTGGATTTTAAACGGATATGGGACGGGGAGAATCAAGGAAGAGGCGCGGCCTGAGCTACCTCAAGCGGGCGGCAGACATCAACAGGATCTACGAGGCGCACGCCAACGACGGACTCTCGAACAGGGAGATCTGGCTGCGCTTCGTCTATCCCAGGTACGCCGTCAGCGAGAGGACGTTCTACAACCTCCTCTCCGCGTCGGCGGACGCTAGCAAGGCCCTTCCCGATGACACCCCGTCCCTTTTCAGCTTTGATGACGAGTGATGGACACCAAGGAGATCAGACGCAGGATCCTCCGGGACATCCGGGTGGACGCGGCCCAGGAGTTCGACCGGAACTTCGAGAGGCAGTCATTCTTCGGCGAGGCGTGGAGGCGCAGGAGGAGCCCGCTCAGGGGCGACGGCCACCTGCTGGTGGACTCGGGGGCGCTGAGGCGGAGCGTGCGCAGCCGCTCGGATGACACGAGCGTGACCTTCTTCTCGACCCTGCCCTACGCCGTCATCCACAACAACGGAGGGGAGATTGTCGTCACGAGGAGGATGAGAGGTTTCTTCTGGGCGATGTACCGCAAGGCTGTGGGAGGGTTCAGGAGACGGAAGGACGGCTCGCTGAGCCGGAGCAGAAGGCAGGAGAGGCTGAGCGCGGAGGCGGAGTTCTGGAAGGCTATGGCGCTGAAGAAGGTTGGCGACAGGATCGTCATCCCGAGGAGACGGTTCCTCGGGGCCTCGCCGGAGCTGGAGGGGAACATCCGGAGGATAGTGGAGCGGGACATCGACGAATATCTTGACACGGCGCTGCCGGAGACACTTAAAAAGTAATGGAAGGGATGAACACAAGATCTGAATTGTACAGGGACATCGCCGCGAGGCTGGCGGATGTCGAAAAGATAAGGTACATCGACCTCTGGAACAGGAACGTGGAGTTCCTTGAGCAGGAGAGGCCGTGGCCGACGCCGGCGGTCTTCATCGAGTTCGGCGAGATAGGCTGGAAGGCGGCGAAGACCGCCGGAGGGGTCTGCTTCAGGGGTACGGGCACCATCCTGGTCCACATCGTCACGGAGTGGGACGACGCGGACGGGGCTGCCTGCGGGTGCGGATGCCTCGGGATGGACCGCCTCGGCCTCAGCGACATCGTGCAGGAGAGGATCGAGGGGATGTCCGGGGAGGGCTACGACGGAGTGAGCCTGTCCAGGACGCTGACGAACCACGACCACGAGGACATCGTGGAGAACATAGACATCTACGGCGTGCGGTACGCCAAGCTCGTGCCGCGCAGCCGCGAATGAGGCCGCGGTGACGCGCCCCCAGCCCCGCGGGGCCGCCGTGAGGCGGGCAACGCGCCGGACGACGCCCTTGATATTTGCATCGAAACCAGATTTCCATAGCTAAACGAGGTTACTCATTGGTAGTTTCTCAACACGGCGCGCCGGCGTTCCGGCTGATCCCGGACGCGGGGCCAAGGCCCGAAAGGCTTTTTCATCAGTTTTAGTGTTATTAATTATGTGGTTGTCCCCGTCCGCCCGTGAGGGCCGGCGGGGACGTTTTATTGTGCTGATTTTATGAAAGATTATAGCAAAATTTACAGCGTTTTTTGTTTGATTCATTAAAGATTCATAAATATTTGCTATATTAGCGATGAGGATTGAATGCGACTTCTCATAATGGGCTTCGGCCCTTCGGGACAGCCCTTTCAGTCCTTAATCTTTTTTTTACAAAACAGTTTGCGATTCATAAATAAACAGTTTGCGATTCATAAATAATTCGTATATTTGCAATGGGTATGGCCTTCGGGTTATGCACGCCCCGGGGTCAGTATTCACTGGCCTCATTTTTTATTTACCTCTTTAAGAATATATTCTCCATCAAAATAAATCACTATTCTACCTGAATATTTCTTCTGGCTTCGGCCAAATTTCTATAGATTTCTTCAGTATGGGTACTGTTTCAAAAAGTGTGTCTAGACTCAGGTCTATCAACTTCTAAGATTCTGCAAAATATATCCTTTTTTTATTCAAGTAGTTTGCGATTCGCAAATAATTAGTATATTTGCGATGAGGATTGAATGCGACTTCTCTTAATGGGCTTCGGCCCTTCGGGACAGCCCTTTCAGTCCTTAATCTTTTTTAATCCTCATCATATAGACGAATCTTTCCGGAACATCTTTAACCTTGCATTCGATTGTTTCGCCATCATATTCCGCCTCATAGACACGGAAATCACAGTCGTGGTGCCGTCCGCTTTCAATCCTTCTGAGATTTGCGTTTGGTAGCCAATCCGCAATGTGTGTGGCGATGTCCATAGTTTTTGCGAGTTGTCTATTGTTGATGTTCTTTGTAAATGTCTCGCTGAAAAACGGCTTGTTCACAATCATACTTCCATCCGCGTTATTCACCACAAGACGCTTCGCGACTTGTCCGTTCGGCAGCGTGACTTCTGGCAGATGCCTTTCCGCCCAGTCCACAGCAGACTGTCTTATAGCCCTGCGGTCGGTGTTTTCAAGCCGTTCCCTCTCCTCTTTTGTCCTCATATCCTGCAGGATGAGACAGGCCTGGCAGAGCTCGTTGGCGGGGATGTCCCTCGCCAGCTTGAGCTCCGACCTCGGGCAACCGGCGCAGGCGGAGACGGAGTATGGGTTGTAGGCGGGGAAGACGCGCCCCTCCTTGCCGGGGTTGAAGCGGAACATCCCCCTCCTGTCGCCCCTGAGGGCGCTCTCGGCGCGCCTGTATGCCTCGCCCTGTCGGTCGGCTCGTTGTCGGCCTTGAGTACCTGCACGACCGTGCAGCGGCAGTTCCATCCGTTGGGAGGGTAGTTCTCGTCCCAGAACGGGTCGTCAACCGGCAGGGTGATGCCGTCCATCCCGGCGTGCTCCGGGCGCACCCTGCCGTCGTGGGCGGTGCGGTACTGGAGGTAATAGCGGTCGCCGTCCTCCTCGAAGTCCTCCCATCTGGCGGCCATCCCGGCGGAGGCCCCGGCGAAGTTGTACTCGGCCCTGAGCCAGTTTTGGTTGTAGGTCTCGTCTATCTTTTGAACGTCCCTCAGGAACCGTTCGAACGGCTTCCGCTCCCCGTTCCCGTCCAGCAGGGACGGGAACGCCTCGTGCAGCTCGTGGAAGGTCTTCAGCCCGGAGAACATCCAGTCGGAGGCCCTGAGCCTCGACCGCATCGAGTCCGACATCTCCACCCGGCTGAACGCGTTGTCCAGTACACGCGAGTGGCTGTCGATGAACCTGACCACCTCCGGGTTGTCAAGCAGTTCGGTCTTCAGGGATGCCCCGCCGTCGTGGAACAGCGCGTCCATCATACTCCCGAACCGCCTCTCCACCATTGATGTGTTCGGGATCTCCCCGGAACCCATACGGTAGATCTCGTCCACGCCCTCCACGGAACGGTACCTGTCCAGATACGCAGCGTCCAACAGGTCGGTGGTGAAGGTCTTCCCCGACAATATGGCCGAGATCAGCTCGGCCCTGAACTCCGTCCCCTCCGTGGCCGCGTATTGCGAGACCTCCTTCTTCACCATATCCCTGTCCATCCGATCGAACCTGTCGCCGATCTCGGTGTCGTATGCCGTGGAGTGCATATAGTGGTCGATCATATGCCCGAACTCGTGCAGGATGGGGTTCGGCTGTGCCGACCATCCCCATTCCACAGCCTTCTCCTGCATCGCCTTCAGTCCTCCGTCCTTCCTGATGTCCGGATGCTCGTTGATCTCGATGACCCCCATACCGAGCTCAAAAGACAGCGGACTCCTGTAGCGTGCGGCGACAAGCCCGCCGCGAGTCTTCTTGAGCCTGACGAACGAGATCCTGGGCAGCCGGAACCCTTTCCGCAGCACCAGCTCGGCCGCCTCCGCGGCGTACTCCCTCGTGTCCTTGTCCTTGATTCCGGCCGCCCACTCCTGCGCCTCCTTCCTGTAGTCGCGCCGGCCGTCGCCACTGCCCCCGTTCCTGGCGAGCGTCAGTGGCCGCGTTCCCATCAGCTCGCCGTATCGCTTTCGCAGCCCCTCGTAGTCGGAGGGGCTCAGTCGAAAAAAGGGCGTTCCTCCCTGCCGTCGGTTGCGGCCTTGCGGGTGGACAGGGTCACTCCGGCGGGCGGCGCCTGGGCGTTGTCCCTCCTCTCCCCGACGGGGAGGCCGTACTTGTCGGCGAAGTAGGATCCGTCCACCTCGTAGTTGTTCAGGACCATCTCCTCGAAGGCCCTCTGCTGCTCCGGCGAGTAGTCCACGGGGTCGTCCCAGTCGAAGCGCAGCCCCCTGAGCGGGAACCCGAGGTTCACGAGCTTCGGGAGCAGCTGGTCGTTGACGGTGTCCCTGACGAGGTCGGCCGTCTCGTAGATGAGGTTCTGCAGCACCTTGTAGTGCACCTGCGACTGGCTCAGGGAGGCCCCGTCCTCGATGGTCATCGTGACGAGGAGCACGAGCTTGGACAGCTCCGAGTTCGCCCTGTCGATGCGCCTGTCGTAGACGTTATAGGCGTCGCCGCGCGAGCTCTCCTTGAGCTCGATCTCGGCCTCGGCCGGGAGCACCGCCCACGCCTTGGAGCCCATCGTGTCCATCATTTTCCCGAGCGCCTCCTTGTCCTTCTCGTCCCTGCTGGCCGTCTTGGCTATCCTTATCGGCAGCCCGAACATCTCGGCGAAGGAGTCCCAGAAGGCCAGGGCGTACTTCTTCGGTATGGTCTGTATGGCGGCGGAGAGGTAGAGCCCGAGGTCGTCCGGGTCCCCGACCTCCACGAGCCAGTCGGACCACGGCCTCTCCCTGTACGGGATGCCCTGGGTCCAGTCGCCGCCGGGGTATGTCGTGACCCTCCCGAACTCCGGGACGACGTGCTTGCGCGGGATGAGCGACACGCCGGAGAGGGACATCCTCCCGTCCTCTCTCGTGACCACGTCCCCGAGCTCGATGAGGGAGTGCCCCCAGTACCTCTGCTGGAGGACGTACCTCACGAACTTCTTGAACCAGGCCGTCTCCAGATAGCCGAGCGCTTCAGCGTCCGGCTCTCCGTCCGGTCGGGTGAGCCTGAACGCCTTGGAGAGTATGAACCCCTGCAGCTGCCCGATGCAGCCCCTGAGGTGCGGGTCGAGGTCCACGTCCCTGTAGATGTCGTAGAGCGCCTGCCTGTTCGGGGACTCGCTGCTGATGGCGAGCTGGTGCGCCTGCCTCCAGCCGGCGAGGTCCCTCTTGACGAGCGCGTCGGTCTGCCTCTGCAGGTCTATGACGATCCTCCTCGCCCTCCTCCTGTCCTCCCTTCTCGAGAGGTCGATGGTGGTGCCGTCCCTGAGCGTCACCCTTCCGCCGTCGCCGGCTTCCTGTACGGCCGGCCTTCCCGTCCCCGCCGACGCTGCGCGGCCGGGGATGATCCTTTTCATTGATTCGAGAATATTCATCGCTTCCTGTCTTGTCCTGTCAATAGCTGTTGTCCACCCTTTGGCTCGATCCGTACAGGAGGGTCCCTGACGTGTCGCCGTCCTCCGCGCCGGAGAGCGGCAGGTCGGGGACGATGACCCCGGACTGCACCTTCTCCAGCCACCTCACGGCCCTCTCGTACCTCTCCCTTCTGACCTCGGAGCCCATCCTGCCGGGCAGGGAGGCGGACATATGGTAGAGGGCGATGTCGCAGGCGTACATCACCATCTGTCTGTTGCGTCCCCCGCCCTCCGCCGCGAATATCCTCTCGTAGTCGTACCTCGGGCGCAGGTACCCGGAGATCTCCTCCACGGCCTCCGCCTCGGCTATCTCCCTGTTGCGGTAGTCCACCTGGCTGACGGCCTGCATAGCCGCCTCGCCTATGACCACCTTGTAATCCTCGTCGCTCACGAACATATCCCTGTCTGTCATTATCTGGTTATGTGGAGGCAGTTCCTCTCGATGTCCCTGACGGTCACGCCCCTCCTGAACCGCCCGGCCTTGACAAGGCCCTTCACGGCCCGCTTGGGGGCGACCCTGATGCCCCCGTTCATCCTGAAGACCATAAACCTCAGGCCCGTGGCCGCGGCGAGGGTGTCCGCCTCCCTCACGGCCCTTTTCAGCCTCGCCTTCCAGACCGTCCTCCCGGCCTTCCAGAGGATGACCCTCATCCCCTGTCCCAATCTGTCCAAGATATTCATATCACCATATGTTTTTCGCCGACGGGCGGTCGCCCATCAGCGGCGTGAAACCTGTCCCCCTCGCCGTCCTCTGCAGGAGCCAGATGGCTCCCTCGTCCGCGTCCGGCGCGTCGTCGTGGACGCGCGAGCCCCTCTCCAGCGCCAGCGTCTGCTCTATCCCGACCTGCATATCGGGGTCGTCCCTTTTCGCCTCGTTGTACCAGACGAGGCCCCTCTCCCAGAGCGGGCTGACGGCCTCGATTCGCTGGAGCTTGTCCGGCTTCTTCCTCCTGTCCGGCAGGATCGGGAGCTGGTAGCCCCTCAGCCCGCCCTCGGCGGCGAACTCGTCAAGGATCACGTCCTGCATGAAGTTCGCCTCCATATAGAACCGCACCGACGCGGTGTCCCTGGTCCTCTCGTACAGGTCGTAGAGCCAGCGGACCATCTCCCCGACCGTGGCCTGCCTGACGAAGCAGTCGATGAGGTGGAGCTCGGTCCCGGCCTTCCCCCAGAGGCGGCACGCCTTGTAGTCGTTGGCCGTGGTGGACCTGAACGACGGGTCGGTGTAGCAGACCAGGGAGTCGTACCTCGACAGCCCCGGCAGCCTCTTCCAGCGGATCCACTCGTTCCTGAAGATGGAGCCGTCCACTATCGGGTTGTGCATCATCTCCTTCTCCCACGCCCTGTATCCCACGAAGTCCCTGTATTCCTCGGCCTCCCTCCTCGTCCACTTCTCCCTCCAGACGGGGTTGCCGTCGCGGTCGACGGCCTGGACCTTCGAGAGGACCACGCCCCTCGTCCTGGAGATGTTGTACAGGACGGAGTTCTTGCTGATGAGGTTCCCGACCATTATGAAGCGCCCGCGCCCCACGTCGAGGGAGCCGAAGAGGGCCTCCTTGACCCAGTCGGTCATCTCGCGGACCCTGCGCTCGTTGCGGCAGAGCTCGTCGTCGTCGAGGTCGTCGATGACGATGTAGTCGGGCCTGGCCTCCCTGTCCCTGAGTCCTCTCGGCGACTGCCCGCGCCCGCAGGCGAGGAACTTCACCCCGGAGTTCGTCCGGAACTCGCCGTCCAGCCACGAGCCGCCGTTTTTCTGCTCACCGAAGTCGGCGGTGAGCCGGCGGTTGGCCTCCAGCTCCGCCTGTATGTCGCCGAGCAGGCGGACGGCGCTGTCCTCCGACTTGCCGACCACGACCATAAAGTTGATGAGCCGCCCCGGCTGGAACATCAGCCAGAGCGGCAGGAATATGTCGAGGTGGGTTGACTTGGCGTGCCCCCTCGGCCACATAAAGACGGCCTTGAGGTTCGGGGTGTCCCGCACCGTCCTCGCCGCCTCGTTGTGGAACGGGGCGTTGTGTATCGTCCTGACGACCTCCCCGGTGGTCTTGTCCCTCAGCTGGAGGTAGTGCGGGAAGTAGTACTCGCAGAACGCTGCGTAGTTGGCCAGCAGCCTGGCCTTGCGCCTCTCCCTCCCCGCCGGGGTCTCCGGCCTCAGGGCCGACGTGTCCGTGACGGACTGCACCTGCCTGCACCGCTCCCTCCAGAGCTCATACGCCTGTCTCTTCTCCTGCGCCGTGACCATAGCCGTCCTACTTTACGCCCATCTGCTCGGTGATGTAGAGGTCCTGGTACTTGTTGATGACCCTCATCAGGTCGGCGGTGACCTCCGGATCCGTCTGCGAGCGGTACTCCAGCCACTTGCTGAACGCCATAAAGACCTCGATCGCGTCCACGACGTTGGCCTTCCTGTCCAGCTTCTCGATGACCGAGGAGAGCTTGGCGAGCCTGTCGCCCAGGCCGGCGATCAGGGACGGGTCGTTGGAGTCGTTGACCTGCGTGATCAGGCTGTCTATGGTCAGGAGGAGCTTGTTCACGAGCTCGGGGCGCGTGATGTTCTGCGCCGCCCTCGCGCCCTTCCATCCGCCCTCCTGGCACCACCTTGAGACGGTGGGGCGGGACACGCCTATGCGGTCGGAGATCTCCTCCATCCCCATTCCGGACATATAGAGCCTCCGCGCTATGGACTTCTTGTTCTCTGATTCCTTCTTAGTCATATTCAAAAGTGTCGATAACGCGGCAAAGGTGGGCATTGGAATCCGCTTCCGCAAGAAAGAGCGCAGCCGTTGCGCAACATCGTGCAGCGCTTTCACAATGTTGCGCAACGGCTGCACAACTATTTGCCCGGCAATATTTTAACGCCTATCATTGCAGAAAAAAATCATCGGACTATGGGAAAGAGAGTCAGGATAACGAACAGCTCGCTCAACGACCTCGGGACGAGGGTGCTGACCTCCGGCGTGGACATCGGCCAGTACCGGCGCAACCCGGTGCTGCTCTATATGCACCAACGCGGCGAGGTCATCGGGCTCGTGAAGGACATCCGCGTAGAGGGCGACGAGATCACCGGCGAGCTGGAGTTCGACGGGGCGAGCGAGATGTCCGTGAGGGCGGAGAGGCAGTTCGGGTTCGGCAGCCTCAGGATGGTGTCCGCCGGCCTCGACATCATAGAGACCAGCGCGGACCCCGCGCTGCTCGTGCCGGGCCAGACAAGGCCGACCGTGACGAGGAGCAGGCTCTTCGAGGTGTCGGTGGTGGACATCGGGAGCAACGACGACGCGATCGTGCTGCGCAAGGACGGCGTGGCGCTCACATTGGCCAAGGACGGGGAGTGTGCGCTCCCCCTGTTGAATAACAAACAAACATCATTAAAGAAGAAAGAGATGAATCAGGAAGAGATCACGGCCCTTCTGGGCCTTGAGGCCTCCGCCGACGACAATGCGGTGAGGGCACGCGTGACCGAGCTTCTGGCCTCCAGCCGGGAGGCCGAGACACTGCGCTCGGAGAGGGAGACGCTTCGGCTTGCGGCGATCACGCAGGCCGTGGAGAACGGCATCGCCGAGAGGCGCGTCCCGGCGGACAGGAGGGAGCACTTCATCGGCCTCGGGAAGTCCGTCGGCCTTGACGCGCTGAAGACCACCATCCAGGCGATGTCCCCGGCTGTGAAGGTCAGCGGGATGATCAGGGGCGGCGAGGACAGATATTACCACCTGGTTCTTCTGGCAGAAAATAATCAGGGGTATGCAAATCTGATGAAGATCGTATCCAAGGGCTTTACAGAAGGTTTCTATTATAAACCTCGAGTAGACCTTGCGGTATTAAAAGAATACCATGAGGGAATTATCGCATTAAGTGCCTGTCTTGCAGGTGAAGTGGCCAGATATCTCCAGAGAGGGATGTATGAAGATGCAAAGGCAGCAGCTTTTCGTCATCAGGATTACAAGACCGTCTTCCTGGATACGAAATATGATG
>OQVT01001149.1_pt1 | contig 16381 bp, 10 predicted proteins | sample 1691561 | NCBI WGS metagenome assembly OQVT01 (sample SAMN03418260, study PRJEB22391) | human gut metagenome | biome: human-gut; feature: organic feature; material: feces | host: Homo sapiens | place: Tanzania | collected 2013-01 | reverse complement strand
ACGCCTATATTGTAGGCGAAGCCATACGCAAGGCTCGATTGGCACAAAACCTCACGCAAGAACAACTTGGTGAACGTATCGGTGTGCAGCGTGCTCAAATTTCAAAGTTGGAGAAAGGTACAAGTGTTATCACATTGCCAACAATGAGTCGTGTATTCCAAGCTTTGGGTATCGCAACAGCCACTCTTGATTTGGGTATTGCAGGCAAGATTGCGTTGTGGTAAGATAATTAATAAATAAAACCTGAAATATATATCATCATACCCTCTAAGAAAGATGAAATACAACAATATAGATTATCAAAGATGTGTACTTATCTGCATGGTCGTGATGATACACATCGTGAATTTCAGTACACTATACCCTGACGTAAAAAACTTTATAAACTTCTTTTTCATGCAAGCGTTTTTGTTGATTACAGGCTATTTGGTAAACATCAGAAAAACGTATAAGGAATTTGCGTCTTACATCATGAAGATTATCATTCCTTATATAATAATGGTTACCGGTTATGCTTTTGTATCAACATTACTACCAGTAAGAGATGGGGTAAACGAATTTACAATACCTATAATTCTTAATACGATATTTGTCACCTCTATTGGTCCATATTGGTTCTTGTACACAATGGCTATATGCGGGGTAATATATTATTTGACATTCAATTTGGTTGGCAAATGGAGCATAATGGGCAAATTGTGCTTATTTGCCACATTTCTTATGTTAGTCTCACAATACACTCCAGTTCTTAATTCTACGAATGCAGCTTTTTATTTCACTGGTGTCTGTTTGCGTCTGTCTGAAAAACGTCTTGATGAAATTATAAAACCATCGTTGTGGAGTATTCTGCCTTTCATAGCAATAGCAAGTTTCCCAAACTATAAAAATTGGAACTTTTTAGCGGTTACAATATTAGCATTGTCATTCCTTTCTTTCGTTCCGAAACTCATACAGAGTATCAATAACAAGAAGGTCTTGGGAATTATAGGATATATCGGAAGAAACACACTTCCTATATACCTTTTTCATCCAATATTCACAATGGGAGGCAAGTTAGCATTGCCACTATTCCATTTTGATAATTCGGGGGGGGTACATACGGTCTTCACTATTGCCGTTAGCATAATCGGAAGTATTGCTATTGCTGCAATCCTTGACAGATGTCACCTGTCTTATATTTTTGCGAGAGAAAGGTTCTTACGCTAATCATATCAACGATAAAATAAAACAGGTAGAATTTGAGAATGGACAATGATACAAGGTATATTTGCTATCATGTGCAATCTTGGTAGGATTATACAAGAGTGCGATCTGTGTGAGCCAAAGGGGGCAAAGGGGGTATAAATTTGGAATGGATTCCGAAAATATTATAAGATTTTTGGATTCTATTCCGAATTTCTTATAAGATTTTTGGATTCTTGAGCGAAAACCACAAATTTCACGCATCACACGAATATTTTTTTGTGAAGATTTTTCAGCCACAAACCACCCCAAATTCCCACAAATAATCATCTTGTTGAATCTCGTTGAGTCTCGTTGAATCTGTGTGAGCCTTTGGAAGCAAAGGAGCAGAGCATCCGTGAGATTTTCCACCCACAAAGAAAGCCTGTGAGATCTGTGCGATCTGTGTGAGCCCAAGACCATAAACCGCGAGGCGAGGCTGCGACGAATGGTAGAAACGAAGAAACACCGGCTTTATCCTATCAAAGCGGATAACAAGCCGGTGTTTACTATATTTTGCCACTCAGTGCGATTCGTGAAATCGCGGAGAGTGTGCGATGCTATTTTGCTGCCTTCTTTGTGGCGGTTTTGCGTGTGGTGGCCTTGCGCGTAGTCTTTTTGGCCGCTGCGCGGCGTACCGACGACTTTGAGGCGTTTGCCTCATCAGCCACAATCTCGCGACAGTCGGCAAGGGTGAGTTCCTTGGCATCTTTGCCTTTCGGAATCTTGTAGTTAGCCTTCTTGTAGCAAATGTACGGACCGAAGCGGCCGTTCAGCACCTGCATATCGGGTTCCTCGTCGAAGGTGGCAATCACGCGTTGCTCTTCGTTTTTGCGATAGTCAACAATCAGTTGCTCGGCTTCCTCAAGGCTAATCGTTTCGGCGGTGAGTCCTTTTGGAATGCTCACAAACTTGCCGGCGTGGCGAACGTACGGACCGAAGCGGCCAATCGATGCCACCACATCTTCGCCCTCAAACTTGCCAAGTGTACGAGGCAACTCAAAGAGCATCAAAGCCTCTTCGAGGGTGATGGTCTGCATACTCTGGTCGGCATGGAGCGATGCGAAGCGCGGCTTTTCGCCATCTTCGTTGGCATTGCCCAACTGCACGGCAGGGCCAAAGCGAGTGATTTTCACCGACACAGGCTTGCCTGTCTTGGGGTCGTTGCCCAAAATGCGTTCGCCCACCTTGTGCTCCAAGCGCAAACTTGCCACGCTCTCGATATTGGGGTGGAAATCGTCGTAGAAATGAGCAATCGAGTCGGTCCACTGCGTAATGCCTTCAGCCACGTCGTCGAAATCGTTTTCCACATTTGCGGTGAAGTTGTAGTCGATGATTTTTGGGAAGTATTTAATCAAGAAGTCGTTCACCACCATACCCACATCGGTAGGAATGAGTTTGCCCTTTTCCGCACCGGTGAGTTCGGTCTTGGTCTTGGTCGAAATCTTCTTGTTTGACAGCGTCAGCACCTCGCAAGTGCGTGATTCGCCCTTGCTTTCACCCTTCGCCACATAGTTGCGCTGCTGAATGGTGGAAATGGTAGGCGCATAGGTAGATGGGCGGCCGATGCCCAATTCCTCCATACGGCGCACGAGCGATGCTTCGGTGTAGCGCACAGGCTGCTGGGTGAAGCGCTGGGTGGCTTCAATCTTTTTAGGAGTCATCTGTGTGCCAGCCACGATAGGTGGAAGCATGTCGGTGCCCTTTTCGCCGGTCTCGTCGTCGGTCGATTCGGTGTACACCTTCAAGAATCCAGGGAAAGTGACCACTTCGCCAGTGGCAGAGAAATGCTCCTCGCGGTTGCTGATTGAAATGTCCACTGTGGTCTTTTCAATCTTCGCGTCAGCCATTTGCGAGGCGATGGTGCGCTTCCAAATCAAGTTGTAGAGTTTCTTCTCTTGCGCTGTGCCCTGAATTTCGTGTTCGGAAACGAAGGTTGGGCGAATTGCCTCGTGCGCTTCCTGTGCACCGCGGCTCTTGGTGGTGTATTGACGGCGCTTGTAGTTGTCGTCGCCATAGTTCTCCTTCACCTCCTTGGCGATAGCGCCGAGGGCGAGGGTGGAGAGGTTCACCGAGTCGGTACGCATGTAGGTGATGCGACCAGCCTCGTAGAGCGACTGCGCCACACGCATGGTCTGCGAAACCGAGAAACCCAGTTTGCGGGCCGCTTCCTGCTGGAGGGTGGAAGTGGTGAATGGTGGTGCTGGGCACTTGGTGAGCGGACGCAAATTCACATCGCTAACGGCAAACGAGGCATCTTTGCACGCCTCAAGGAATGCCATGGCATCGTCGCGGCTATTAAGGCGGCGCGACAGTTCTGCCGACAGCGTGGCATCGGAGCCAAGCGGCTGCATGGCACTCGTCACACGGAAGTATGGCTCACTCTTGAAGTCGGCAATCTCCTTCTCGCGGTCGGCAATGAGGCGCACAGCCACACTCTGCACACGGCCAGCCGACAGACCCGGTTTAATCTTGCGCCAAAGCACAGGCGAAAGTTCAAAACCCACAATGCGGTCGAGCACACGGCGCGCCTGCTGGGCGTTCACCAAGTTGATGTCGATATTGCGAGGGTGTTCGATAGCCTCAAGAATGGCTGGTTTGGTGATTTCGTGAAACACGATACGGCGCGTGGTTTCGGGCTTCAAGCCAAGCACCTCATACAAGTGCCAAGCGATAGCCTCTCCCTCGCGGTCCTCATCGGATGCGAGCCACACCATCTGTGCCTCTTTCGTCGCTTTTTTCAAATCGGCTACACAGCGCTTCTTGTCTTCAGGGATTTCGTAGATAGGGCGGAAACCGTGTTCCACATCAATACTGAAATCGCTCTTATGCAAGTCGCGAATATGGCCTTGACTTGCCATCACCTTGTAGTCTTTTCCAAGATATTTTTCGATAGTCTTTGCCTTAGCAGGAGACTCAACAATTACTAAATTCTTTGGCATATTATAACCACTGTTAAATAAATTCAAGCCCAAAAATGCAGGCTCATTCTGAAATTCGGGTGCAAAATTAGGCAAAAAAAGCCAACTTACTATAATAATGTGTGTTTTTTTTATTTTTTTCACCCCCACCATCCCCCTCTTCACCCCACAAATCCCCCCTCAAAGCATCATTAAAATCCTTTGGTAAGGAATGAGCGTAGGGATATGTGTGTGACGCCTTCGTCGTTGTTTCTTGTGACGAGTGGAGTCATCGAAATCACGTATTTGGGGTAATTGTCTTTTATCGCTTTCAGATTGCCAAATTCACGCTTTCTGGTGCCTTCGTCGGCTATGATATATGATGCCTGAACATACACGCGTGCACCTTCCGCATCAGAAGCCACAAAGTCGATTTCGCCAGCCCTCAACTGCCCTACCGCCACTTCATAGCCCATACGCACAAGTTGCTGATATATCACATTTTCTATTACCTTTTCAATGTCGCCTTCACGAGTGCCCCCCACTAAAGCGTTGCGAATACCATGATCCTCAAAATAATATTTATCATTATTCTCAAAGAGTTTCTTTCCGTGGATGTCGTATCGGTTGACACGCTGAATCATAAACGCCTCGCACAAATACTTCACATAGGAATTAATGACCGTAGCCGACACCTTCTCGCCATTTGAGTTCATAAACTTCGAAATGTTGCTTGTGGAGATGAGTTTGCCTGTGTTATCGGCAAGGTATTTCACTAAGTTTTCCAGAAAAGTGACATTGCGAATTTGATTACGCAGCACCACATCTTTCAGCAGCACGGTGTGATAGATGTCTTTTTGATATTCGCGTGCATCACGCTTTCTCAGACCCATTTTCACCAAACCTGGCAAACCACCTAATTCGAGATACTTCGCCAAAGCATCGTCGCAATCCTCAAGCAGATGAAATTGAAGAAACTCCACATAACTCAACGATTGGATATAAATATTCTTATACCGTCCGCCTATCAAGGTGCTTAAATCACTGCTCAGCATCTTGGCATTCGACCCAGTGACCACCACCTCTGTGTTAGGCTCAGCGCAAAAACTTCTCACACTGCGCTCAAAATCGTCAATATCTTGCACTTCATCAATAAAAATGTAGTTGCACTTATCAGACATCAAGCGGTCGCCCACATAATGGTTGAGGTCTTGATAGGTTTTGATGCTGTCAAACTCACGCAATTCTTTATCAATAAAAATCACATTGTTCGACGCATCGGCAGCCTTATCGGCTTTAACCATACGAAGCAAGCAACTTTTGCCCACACGGCGTTGACCAGTAAGCACCACTATCAAATCCTTGCCAAAGCATTTTTCGATTTTATCAATGTAAGTTTGTCGTCTAACCATAGCCATATCTTTAGTGCAAAATTTAATTCTCCGCCACAAATATAACCAATTTTTATCACTTATAAATAAAATTCCAGCAATTTCTACTCAAATTTTATTTATACTTTGCAAAATCAGCAAAATTCACCATATTTTTATTTACACTCCACAAATTCCCCATACCGCAGCATCAACAGGTGGATAGGAAATTTATTCTTTTTTTTGGGTGGGGGATTTGGGGATGGTGGGGGGAATTGGTATATTTGTGGTGATTTTTTTATTCCAAATCGGCTATTAGGACAGATGGGCGATTTGGGTTTATTGGTAAATGTAATTTTTTTGATGATGAAAAGGATTTTGATTGGGCTGCTTTTGGCGGTGGCTTGTGTGAATTTGGCTTGGGCTGATGGTGAGTTGGGGTTGGCTTTGGATGCGCTTAACAATCCGAAGGCGCAGCGTGTGCTGGTGGTGTCGCATCGTGGCGACTGGCGTAACGCTCCCGAAAATTCCATTCCTGCGATGCTGAATTGCGTGGCGATGGGTGTGGATATGGTGGAAATCGACTTGCACATGACGAAAGACGGCCACTTGGTGCTGATGCACGATAAGAAGGTGGACCGCACCACCAACGGAAAGGGTGAAGTTAAGAATCTCACGCTGGCGGAAATCAAGCAGTTGCGTTTGCGCAATGGCATGGGGCGCGTGACCACCGTGCAGGTGCCTACCATGGAGGAGGTGTTTGCCGCTCTGAAGGGCAAAGTGCTCATAAATGTGGATAAGGGTTACGACTATTTCGATGAGGTGTATGCAGCAGCCCGTCGCCTGGACATGGTTGACCAAATCGTGATTAAGGCGAAAGGCAGATTGCAGAAGATTAAGAAGGAGAAAGGCGATGTGATTCAAAAGTCAATATTTATGCCGATTGTTCACCTTGATGTGGATAGTGCGGAACAGGTGCTTGACGAGTTTTTGGTTATTCGTCCGGTGGCTGTGGAGTGCTGTTTCAAGACGGTTACACCCATTGTGGAGCGATTGCTGAAGAAGATAGACGACGCTGGCGTGAAGGTGTGGATCAATACGCTGTGGCCGTCGCTCAACGGCGGACACGACGACGACCGTGCCGTGATTGATGGCGACCCCGACGGCGCATGGGGCTGGGCATTAAATCACTATGCCCAATTCCTGCAAACCGACCGTCCAGCCTTGCTCATCGAATACCTGAAGCAACAAGGAAGAAGATGAGATGTTAGAAGTTAGATTCAGAAGTTAAGGAGTTAAGAAGTTAAAGAAGTTAAGACGATAGCTGAGGCTTCTATGGCGAGGTATGGCATGGGTGGGTGAAAGGAAACGCCGATTTAATCCATTTTATCCTATTAACACCAATTTTTTTTAGAAGTCAACAGGTCAACGAGTATAGGGTATGGAGTTTAAAATTGATATTTAAATTGGTGTAAATTGGGTTTTAATGGATTAAATTGGTGTCTTTTAGTTATATAGCAGATAGTTATATAGCAGACTCTTTAGACCCATAACAAACCCTGTCGGACCCCAGTCATACTCAATCGCCCACAAAAAAACTTGTTGGCTCGTTGACCTGTTGGCTCGTTGACTTTCAAAAAAAACGGGGAAGTTTATTTGTTGCGAGTGATGATGTAACTGAAGATGGATTTGAAGGCGTCCACTGTTTCGCTTGCGGGGAAGTCGGCGAGCAGAGCCTCGGCTTCTTGGCGCAGGCGTTCCATGGTGCGGAATGCGTAGTCGATGCCTCCAGCATTTTTGGCAAACTCCACCAGTTGGTTGATTTCCTCGTCGTTGAGTTCTTGCTTGTGCGCCAACTTATTCATTTCCTCGCACTCCGGCAATTCCTTTCTGCCAAGGGCGTAGATGAGCGGCAAGGTGATTTTTCCCTCGCGCAAATCGTTGCCTGTGGGCTTTCCTACTGCCGGGTCGTGGAAATAGTCGAAAGTGTCGTCCTTGATTTGGAAGCATTGACCTAAAAGTTCCGCAAAGCGTTTCAACTTCTTGAGTGATTCCTCGTCGGCTCCTGCGGTGATGCCACCCACTTCCACGCAACTGGTGAAAAGCGATGCCGTTTTGCGGCTGATGATGGTCATGTACACCTCCTCGGTGATTTCACGGCTACGGGCGTTGTCGATTTGGTCGATTTCTCCCATCGCCAAATCCGCACCCATCGTAGAGAGCGAGTTGAGCACACGAATGTCGCCAGCACGCACAGCGCACGAAAGCGCACCACTCACGAAGAAGTCGCCCACGAGCACAGCCACATGGTTGTCCCACACGCTGTTCACTGTAGGTAGCCCACGGCGCGACATGCTTTGGTCAATCACATCGTCATGAATGAGCGAAGCGTTGTGCAGGAGTTCGATGGCGGCACCGGCGTTGAGCACACGCTCGTTGATACCATTAAAAAGTTTTGCGCTCAGCAGCACCAGCACTGGGCGTATTTGCTTACCCTTAGTACGCAGATAATCAGTAACTATGTGATTAGTGAGCGCACTTGGACTTTTTAGAGTGTCGGCAATGATTGCGTTGAGCTTCGCCAATTCTGGCTTAATCGTTTCTTGTATTTGGTCGAGTTTTACCATTTGAGTGCAAAAGTACGAATAATTCTGATTATGTGGGGATTTTTGCGGTTAATAGTTGCAAAATTTCTTGGTGTGGTGCAAAAAATGCGGAGCGATTTATGGGCTAAAATTTCAATAATCGGGGAAAAAGGAGTAATTTTATCAAGCCGTAAGTTTTCGGCATTTTGACATTACAACTGGCAATAAACAACGATCTTAATAATGAGCGACAAAAAACGACTTTTCGTTCTCGACGCATACGCGTTGATTTTCAGAGCATATTATGCGCTTATGCGCAACCCGCGCTTTTCGAGCGGAGGCATCGACACCTCGGCGGTGTTCGGTTTTGTGAACATTCTGCAAGACCTTTTGAAGCGCGAAACACCCACCTACATAGCCGTGTGCTTCGACCCAGGCGGAAAGACCTTCCGCCACGAGGAATACGAACTGTATAAAGCCAACCGCGACGAGACACCAGAGGGTATCAGGGTGGCGGTGCCGTATATCAAGCGCATACTGGAGGCGTATCGCATTCCGGTGTTTGTGAAAGAGGGCTACGAGGCCGACGATGTGATTGGCTCGCTCTCAAAAATCGCTTGCCAACACGGTTTCGAAACCTATATGGTGACAGGTGACAAGGATTTTGGTCAGCTGGTGAACGACTGCACGAAAATATACAATCCCGGTAAAAATGAAATCATGGGCGTGGAAGAGGTGAAGGAGAAGTACGGTTTGACCGACCCTATTCAGGTGATTGACCTGCTCGGACTGATGGGCGACTCTGCCGACAACATTCCCGGCTGCCCCGGCGTGGGTCCGAAAACGGCGGAAAAACTCATTCAGCAGTTCGGCTCCATTGAAAACCTGCTGAGTCACACCGATGAACTGAAAGGCGCATTGAAGGCGAAGGTGGAAAATAATGCCGAGCAAATCAGACTGTCGAAGCACCTTGCCACCATCAAGACCGATGTGCCACTCGACTGGGACGAGGAAGCACTGAAGCGTGTGCCCGTGGATTTTATGGCACTGCGCAAGGTGTTCAACGAACTGGAGTTCCGCACACTCACCAAGCGCATTATCGACCAAGGCGAGGCGAATGTGGGACTTGAAGGCACGGTGCAGCCATTGCCCGAAAGTGGCGTGCAAGGCTCGCTCTTTGCCGATGCCGCACCTGCTGCACCCCAAACCACGGCAAAGACTATCAAAAGTTATGATTGCGACTTTCGCTTAATTGCCGACTTCGACGAGGCTGCCGCTTATGTGCAATCGCTGCTCGGCAAGGAGCGCGTGGCGGTGCATATCGTGTCGGTGGGCGACGAGGCCATGAATGCCAATATCCTCGGTTTCGCCATCTGCCCCGAACCCCATAAGGGCGCATATTTGGCAATGGACGGATTCGGCATGATGACAGACTCGGTGAAGCCGCTCTACGAAAGCGACGTGACCATCTGCTCCAACGATGTGAAGCGCGATATGGTGATGCTCCACGAGAAAGGCGTGAATTTCACCGCTCCATATTTCGACACCTCGGTGGCGCACTATCTGCTTCAGCCAGAGCGTGGGCACAGCATTGCGCAGGTGGCGCAGGAATTGCTCGACTACGAGGTGATTGCCCCCGAATCGTACCTCGGTCCGAAAGGCCGTGGGCAGAAAAAGATATTTGAGGTGAATCCAGAAAGACTCACTCCGGTGGCGTGCGAGCAAGCCGACATCATTCTCGCCTTGCCCGATGTGGAGAAACGCCTACTGGAGGAAAACGATATGACGCACTTGCTCACCGACATTGAGTTGCCGCTGGTGAAGGTGCTTGCCAAGATGGAAATGGCAGGCGCGCGCATCGATGTGAAGGCACTCAACGAATATGGCGAGGTGCTGACCACCAAGATGGAAAAGCTGGAGCAAGAGTGCTTCGAGGCTGCCGGAGTACATTTCAACACCGCATCGCCTGCGCAGGTGGGCGAAGTGCTGTTCGACCGTCTGCACCTCGACGACAAGGCGAAAAAGACCAAAACTGGGCAATACTCCACCACCGAGGAGGTGCTGGTGAAGTTGCGCGACCGCCACCCTTTGGTGGATAAGATTTTGGAACTGCGTGGCATACGCAAGATGCTCTCCACCTATGTGAAGGCATTGCCACAACTGATCAACAGCCGCACAGGGCGCATTCACACCACCTACAACCAAACCGTGACCGCCACAGGCCGCCTGTCGTCGACCAATCCGAACTTGCAAAACATCCCGGTGCGCGACGATATGGGCCGCGAAATCCGCAAGGCGTTTATCCCTGCCGAGGGCAATGTTTTCTTCAGCGCCGACTATTCGCAAATTGAACTTCGCCTGGTGGCGGATTTCAGCCACGACGAAATCATGCTCGATGCTTTCCGTCACGGCCACGATATTCACGCCATCACGGCGGCGAAAATTTACCATAAGCCTCTTGAAGAGGTCACTGCCGATGAGCGCCGAAAGGCGAAAACCGCCAACTTCGGTATTCTTTACGGCATTTCGTCGTTCGGATTGTCGGAACGCCTCAACATTCCACGCGCCGAGTCGAAGCAACTCATCGACGGCTATTTCGCCACATTCCCAAGCGTGAAGGCGTATATCGATCGTAGTGTGGCGCAGGCGAAGGAAAAGGGCTATGTCACCACGCTGTATGGCCGCCGCCGTATGTTGCCCGAAATCAATTCACGCAACGCCGTGGTGCGCCAGTTCAGCGAACGCAACGCCGTGAACGCCCCAATCCAAGGCACCGCCGCCGATGTGATGAAGATTGCGATGATTGCCATCGACCGCCGTTTTGAGCAGGAAGGCATCAAATCGAAGATGATTCTGCAAGTGCACGATGAATTGAACTTCGACGTGCTGCCCGCCGAACAGGAGAAGGTGCAAAAGATAGTGGTGGAGGAAATGGAAAACGCCTACCACGGCAACGTCCGCCTCACCGCCTCCTACGCCTCCGCCCCCAACTGGCTCGAAGCCCACTAATCCAAAAGTCAAGAAGATTTTTTTCTTAGAAGTTAAGGAGTTAAGAAGTTAAAGAAGTTAAGACGGTAGTTTTGGCTTCGGAAAAGTCGCTTGCCACGAGAGGGCGAACGGAAACACCGATTTAATCCATTTAAACCCTATTTACACCAATTTAAATATCAATTTCAAACTCCATACCCTATACTCGTTGACCTGTTGACTCGTTGACCTGTTGACTTCTAAAAAAAATTGGTGCTAATGGATTTTTAATGGATTAAATTGGTTTTTTTTTCTATATGTGTAGTGAAGGCACAAAAAAATAGCCCCTGGAGTGGGGGCTATTTTTTTTATTGGGGAGTGGGTGATGGATTAGAGCATCACTTTCACTGTTTTAACCTTTCCGTTGGCAGTGGCGATGCGCACGATGTAAAGACCGTTGCTCAAGTCGCCGAAGGTGAGGGTGCCAGTTGCGGTTTGGTTGCCAACCATTACGCCAGCGGTGTTGAACACCTGAACGTTGGCTGTGGTAGAAACGCCCACTTCAATTGCACCAGCTTTAGCCACCACGTAGCTGTCAGCCTCAGGAACGGTTACGCCAGTAGGTGCCTCAGCAGAGTATTTCACTACCACTTGCTTGTTGTAAACATTAGCGCTGTTATACACTGCCTTTGCGTCGAGAATCAAGAAATATTCCTTACCTGCTTCAAGAGGAATAGGAGTGATGTATGAATCGTAGTCGGCAGGGAACACTTGGAGCTTGTTGCCCGACACATTTGCACTCCACATATCAGCAGGAGCGAGCACTTCTTTACCGGTAGGAACGCCGTCGACGAGTTCACCTTCGATAAGTTTGATTTTGCTTGTGCAGTTGTAGGCCTTGGTTGGCTTCGACTCGAATGTGAAGTACACGTTTTCGATTTTCTTCAAAGTAGAGCCGTCGGCAGGATCAACAGCAGTAGGCATGAACAGAGGTTCTACCCATGTGCCAGTGTATTGGAGGGTAATTTCTTCGTTGAGGTCGCCAGCTTCGTTCTTGAATGTGCCACCAGGGATAATCACGAAGTAAGTTTTGCCTTGTTCCATATTGATAGGTTCGCCGCCTTCGCCGTACTCATCGAGAGGCACTGCGTAAGGAGCGTTGGTCTTGCTGCCGAGAATCGACCACATACCCACCTTCACTTCATCGCCCATAGGAATGTTGGCAACGAGTTTGCCGCAAAGCACCTTGATAGCAGGGTTCGACTTCACAGCGATAGCCTTTTCGCCAAAGTTGAATGTGAGTTTGTCGAGTGTAGCCACTTCAGCCTTGTCGGCAGGAACGATGCTTGTTGGGGTGAAGATGCCGGTAGCGTTTTCCTTGATGGCTGCCACAGCCTCGAAACTTCCAAATTCAGAGGTGTAGGAGCCGGATGTGCCCTTAGGGCAATAGATGGTCACTTGCTTGGTTGGCACACCGTAGAATGGTGATTCAGAGGAATACTCCCAATAGCCGATTGTTGGAGCCTTGCTGCCAGTGAAGCGAACTTCCTTGAGCGCCCTGCTGTTGTAGAACTGACGGATACCGAAAGTCTTCACGTTGCTGCCCACAGTCACAGAGGTGAGTTTTTCACAACCAGCGAACACAGCGTCGGCGAGGTCGCGCAATCCTTGTGGGAGTGTCATTGAGGTGATGTTGGTGGCAGCGAATGCTTGTTGACCGATAAACACGATGTTGTCGGAGAGGGTGATGTCGGTAAGTGCTGACTGACAGAATGCAAATTCGTCGAGAGCGATAACCGATGCAGGGAGAGTGACTTTTGTCACCTTTGCGCCTTGGAATGCGCCACCTTGAATACCGCGGCAACCGTCAGCCACAGCCAATGTGGTGGTTGCTGATTCGGGTGGGAAAGCGATAAGGAGCGATTTGTCGGCGGTGTAGAGGGCTTCGTCAATCACTTTGAAGTTGGTGTTGCCAGCAGCCACGTTGAACTTCGCGATTTTGGTTTTTGAGAACGCACGGCTGCCGATAGTCTCGCAAGCGGCAGGAACGGTAAATTCGGTGAGTGGGCAGTTGAAGAACGCCTCTCCGCCAATCGACCTTACGCCAGCCATTGCACCCTTGATGGTGGTGAGGGCGATGCAGTCGCCAAACACGCCATCGTCAATACTATCCAAAGTGGATGGAAGAGTTACGGTAGTGAGCTTTTGGCAGTGGTTGAATGCGTTTTTGCCAATGAAAGTGGTGCCTTCAGGAATTTCCACTGATTCCAAACCGCAGTTGTAGAAAGTGGAGTTCCAGATTGTCTTCAAAGTAGAAGGCAACTTGATTGACTTTAAAGCATAGCAAGTGCCGAATGCGCTTGAATACTTGTTGGTGCCGAGAGCCTCCACGCCTTCAGGAATCTCAATAGAGGTGATGTTGCGCACTGCGTAGAATGCGTAGTTGCCGATAGTCTTGAGGTTCTTTGGCAAGATGATGGAAGCGGCCTTACAACTTGAGAATGCGCTGTAACCAATTGAGGTGATGGTTGATGGAAGGGTGAGGGCTGTGGCTTCAGAATACTGGAACGCGTAGTCCTCAACCGATACCACGGTGTAGGTGGTGCCTTCGTTAGTGACTTGGTCGGTGAGGTTGAAAGAAGTGACCTTGCTGTCTGCCTTCTTGATACCGACGGTGTTGTCGCTTTTCACGATGTAGGTGACGTTGTCTAACACAAATGTGTCGCCTACGGCTGCATAGGCGCATGTAAACAGCGTCAATGCAAGGGAAAGAAGTAATGTTCTTTTCATAAACTCTAACTATAATTAACCCCGAACTGATAACAACTGTTTGATTTTGAAAGTCGGGGCGTTTACTTCCAAACCAGTCATAGTAATATATAAGTGTAAAAACAGCCCTACTCCAGAGGCTATTTTAAAAGAATCAATACAAAATATGTATGAAAAGATTTCTACAAAAGTAGGACAAATTCATAACAAAACAAAGGATTTCCGCCACTTTCTTTGCAATTTGTTCGTATTCCCACCCATTTCCTTAAACTTAAGAAAATAACTACTCGCAAAAAACGTTTCGCCAATAATTATATATGCTCGGAGTACTCAGAGCCTTTGAGTACTCCGAGTTTCTAAATCTTCCACATCGTGTGTTTTTGCAATTCAGTTGCATGAACTTTGGGGTATATTTGCAGCGTGAAACTGTAAAATAATACTACAATATGGACGAATGTAATATGTATCAGCACAGCTGCGGCTGTCATGAACATCAGCACGAGCACTCACACGCTTGTGGCTGTGAGCATCACCACCATGAGGGCGGTGTGAAGTTGGGGGTTATCAAGATTGGCGTTGCCAGTGTGCTGCTGGCGGTGGCTTGGGCTGTTGAGGCTCACACCAGTCTGCCCACTTGGGCGTTGCTCCTTGTGTATTTGGTGCCTTACCTTGTGGTAGGCACTCAAACGCTGCGCGAGGCGGTGGAGGAACTTTTCAGCGGTCATCTGCTGGGCGAGAACTTCCTGATGTCGATTGCCACCATTGGTGCGCTGGTTATCGGTTTTCTGCCTGGGGCTGAACACCAGTTCCCCGAAGCGGTGTTTGTGATGCTGTTTTTCCAAGTGGGCGAACTCTTTGAGCATCTGGCTGAGGGGCGTAGCCGTAAGTCGATTGCTCAACTGATGGACATTCGTCCCGATGTGGCAAATGTGGAGCGCGATGGGCGTGTGCAAAGCGTGAACCCTGCCGATGTGGCGATAGGCGAAACTATCATCGTGAAGCCCGGTGAGCGCATTCCGCTCGATGGCGAGGTGACCGATGGCGAGTCGTCGCTCGACACGGTGGCACTCACTGGCGAAAGCGTGCCGCGCTCGGTGAAAGTGGGCGAGAGCGTGATTTCGGGGTGCGTCAATATTTCGGGCGTGCTTCGTGTGCGCACCACTAAATCGTTTGGCGAAAGCACCGCTTCGAAGGTGCTCGAACTGGTGGAAAACGCCAGCGAGGGCAAGTCGCGCAGCGAGAGTTTCATTCGTCGCTTCGCACGCATATATACTCCTGTGGTGGTGGCGTGTGCGCTGGTGGTGGCTTTTGTGCCGCCCTTCTTCTGTGATGGTTATCTTGCCGCCCTGCCCACATGGATTTACCGTGCACTCACCTTCTTGGTGGTGTCGTGTCCTTGCGCCCTGGTTATCTCCGTTCCGCTCACCTTCTTCGGGGGCATTGGCGCGGCTTCACGCTGTGGTATTCTGGTAAAAGGCGCCAACTATCTGGAGGCGTTGGCAAAGATGGGCGTGGCGGTGTTCGACAAAACTGGCACCCTCACCCATGGCGAATTTGCCGTCACGGCATTGCACCCCTATCTCATCAGCGAGCAGCAACTTCTCCACCTTGCCGCCCATGTGGAGCGATACAGCAATCACCCGATAGCCATTTCGCTGAAAAACGCCTTCCCCAACGAAGCGCAATGCTGCACCGTGACCGATGTGGAAGAGGTGGCGGGCCACGGCGTGCGCGCTTTGGTCAACGATAAGGTGGTGGCTGTGGGCAATGAGAAAATGATGGCTGCCGTGGGCGCAAAGTGCGTGCCTTGCAGCAAGCACCATAGCGGCACTATCATTCATGTGGCAATCGACGGCGAATATGCCGGACACATCGAGATTTCCGACCGCATCAAAGACGATGCCGCCGAGGCGATAGCCCAACTCAAACGCGCTGGTGTGAGTAAGACGGTGATGCTCACTGGCGACCACCAGAATGTGGCTGCCGAAGTGGCAAGCGGGGTGGGCATCGACGAATATTATGCCGAACTGCTCCCTGCCGACAAGGTAGAGCGAGTGCAACAACTCCTGAACGAGAAGTCCCAAGCACGCACCCTCGCATTCGTGGGCGACGGCATCAACGATGCGCCAGTGCTCGCCCGCGCCGATGTGGGCATCGCCATGGGAGCCTTGGGCAGCGATGCCGCCATTGAAGCCGCCGATGTGGTGCTCATGGACGACAAACCCTCAAAAATAGCCACCGCCATCAGAATAGCCAAGCGTACCCTCGGCATCGCGCGCCAAAACGTGGTATTCTCCATCGGCGTGAAAGTGGGCGTATTGCTCTTAGCCACCTGCGGCTTAGCCACCCTCTGGCTCGCCGTATTCGCCGACGTAGGCGTAATGGTCCTCGCCGTCCTCAACGCCACCCGCGCCCTCCACCCAGTTCAGCGGAACATTCCTGGAGATAAAATGATTTCTTGGTAAAAAGCCGCATCAAATTTCCCAAAACGATTTTGCATGGTAGGGACGCGATACTTCGCGTCCGCGTCAAATGGGTGATATTCATTATGGTATCACAATTATGGGCG
>OQVT01001145.1_pt1 | contig 16392 bp, 10 predicted proteins | sample 1691561 | NCBI WGS metagenome assembly OQVT01 (sample SAMN03418260, study PRJEB22391) | human gut metagenome | biome: human-gut; feature: organic feature; material: feces | host: Homo sapiens | place: Tanzania | collected 2013-01 | reverse complement strand
CGGCATGTGGATTTACGAGCGTTGCCGCAAGGAATGGAAAGACGAGGCTGCAGCCCATCAGAAAGACATGACAGCCTTGGGACATGGCGAACTGATAGCAGAAGCGATGAAGCAACCAGCCTTCCAGAGCATCATCAACCCCGACGATGCCTGCTTCGCCAATCCTTCGAGCATGACAGAGGCCATCCAGCAATATTGCGAAAAGACCGGACAGCATGTGCCACAATCGAATGGCGAGTTCTGCCGTTGTATCTTCGAGAGTCTGGCTCTCCGTTATCGTCAGGTGTTTGGCTGGCTGAAGGAGTTTGCCGACATCGACCTCAATGTTCTTCATATAATAGGTGGAGGCTCGCTCAACAAACATCTCAACCAGTTCACCGCCAACAGTTGTGGTGTCAGCATATTGGCAGGTCCTCAAGAAGGAACAGCCATAGGCAATATCATGTTGCAGGCAAAGGCATCGGGCGATGTGAAGGATATATGGGAAATGCGACAGATCATCGCCAACTCTATCGAGTTGCAGCAATTTGAGCCTCAGGACAAGGAGGCATGGGATGCGGCATACGAGAAGTTTTTAAAGGTAAAAAAGTAAAAAGGTAAAAGGAGTTAAGACAATACCCTTTTAACTCCTATAACTTCTGAACTTGCTAAAATAAAAAAATAATAACAACAATAATAAAAAACTTAAAAACAATGAAAGCAGATTTGATTTTAAAAAATTACGAGATTGCCAAGGAGCGTTATGCGGCTCTTGGTGTGGATACAGACAAGGCTATTGCCACATTAGAGAAGACCCCTATCTCCCTGCACTGCTGGCAGGCTGACGATGTGGTAGGTTTTGAACGTGGCGAAGCTGCATCGGGTGGCATACAGAGTACAGGCAACTATCCCGGCAAGGCTCGCAATATCGACGAGCTGCGTCAGGACATCGAGAAGGTAAACTCTCTTCTGGCTGGTACCTTCCGTCTTAACCTGCATGAGATTTACGGTGAGTTCGGTGGCAAGCAGATTGACCGCAACGAGGTAACCGTCGACCAGTTCACAGGCTGGATGCAGTGGGCTAAGGAGCAGAACATGAAGCTCGACTTCAACTCTACTTCTTTCTCTCACCCTAAGAGTGGAAGTCTCTCTTTGTCAAATCCCGATCCTGCTATCCGCGAGTTCTGGATTGAGCACACCAAGCGTTGCCGCCGCATTGCCGATGCTATGGGTAAGTTCCAGAACGATCCATGTATCATGAACATCTGGGTACACGATGGCAGCAAGGACATCACTGTAGAGAAAGGCCGCTATCGTGAGATTCTGAAGAACTCGCTCGATGAAATTCTGGCAGAGGAGTTGCCAAATATGAAGTCATGTCTCGAAGCTAAACTCTTCGGTATCGGACTGGAGGCTTACACCGTAGGTTCTCACGACTTCTACGCAGGCTATTGTGCCAAGAACAATGTGATGTACACCCTTGACACAGGTCACTATGAGCCTACAGAGAATGTTTCGGATGCAGTTTCTGCACTCCTGCTCTTCGTGCCAGAGTTGATGCTCCACGTATCTCGTCCAATGCACTGGGATTCTGACCACGTGACTCTCTTCGACGACAACACCCGCAACCTCTTCTCAGAGTTGGTTCGTGCCAATGCGCTCGACCGTGCTCACATCGGTCTCGACTATTTCGATGGTTCCATCAATCGTATCGGAGCTTATATCATCGGTGTACGTGCAGCCCAGAAGTCATTGCTGCAGGCATTCCTTGAGCCTCTCGATACTCTCCGCAAGTATGAGGACGAGGGCAAGCTCTTCCAACGCTTGGCTCTCTTGGAGGAAGAGAAGACATTGCCTTTCGGTGCTGTTTACGACTACTTCAACCTGAAGAACAACATCCCTGTAGGCGAGGAATACATTGCCGACATCGAGAAATACGAGGCAGAAGTTCTCGCTAAGAGAAACTAAGATATTGAACATTTGTATGTTCAGGAGTTAAAGAAGTTAAAGGAGTTAAGACAACAGTCTTTGCACGTAGTTTTTAAGCAACAAGACATACGTCTTAACTCCTTAACTCCTTTAACTTCTTTAACTTCTTTATATACTAAAGTTCAGTAACCTAAAAACCAAACTATTAACAATATGGAAATATTAATAGGACTTTTAATCATAGCAGTGGGCGCCTTCTGCCAGTCGAGCTGCTATGTTCCAATCAATAAGATAAAGGACTGGAGCTGGGAATCCTACTGGATTGTACAGGGCGTCTTTGCGTGGCTTATCCTTCCTTTCATAGGTGCCATGCTTGCCGTTCCAAGCGGCCATTCGTTCTTCGAACTCTTCGACGGCTATGGCTTCGAGGTGATGATGACCATGCTCTTCGGTATGCTCTGGGGAGTGGGAGGTCTTACCTTCGGACTCTCCATGCGCTACTTGGGAGTGGCATTAGGACAGAGCATTGCCTTAGGTACATGTGCTGGCTTGGGCACCATCATGGGTCCCGTGTTGCTCAACATCTTCTTCCCCGAGATGGATGCCTTGTCTTCGCTCACCTTCAGCGTAATCCTCGGAGTGGTGGTCACCTTGCTGGGTATCGCCATCATCGGTGTGGCAGGAAGCATGAAGGCCTCATCGCTCTCAGAAGAAGAGAAGAAGGCTGCAGTCAAGGATTTCAACTTTCCCAAGGGTTTGACTATCGCACTGCTGGCAGGTTTCATGAGCGGATGTTTCAACGTAGGTTTGGCCTTTGGCAGCGACATACACTTCGGAACATTCACTCCCGATATGTACAAGACGCTTCCCGCTACCTTCCTGGTAACAGTGGGCGGATTCATCACCAATGCCATCTATTGCTTCTATCAGAACTCCAAGAACCACACTTGGGGTGATTATCTGAAGCGCGAGGTATGGAACAACAACATCTTGTTCTGTGCTTTGGCAGGTGCCTTGTGGTACAGTCAGTTCTTCGGACTGTCATTGGGCAAGGGCTTCCTCAACGAGTCGCCTACCCTCATGACACTCTCCTTCTGCATCCTAATGGCACTCAACGTTGTATTCTCCAACGTATGGGGCATCATCTTGAAGGAGTGGAAAGGCTGTTCACCCAAAACCATTGCCGTGCTCATCCTCGGCATCGTGGTGCTCATCATCTCGAGCTTCCTGCCACAATGGGTATAAGAAGAATACTACCGACATTTCACTTTTATTGATGATTTAGATTAGATAGGGGCACTCCTTGTGGGTGCTCCTTTTTTTGTAACATCCTTGTCTCATTTTCGTCAATACCTTTCAATCTCATCGCAACCACCCTGTAACAATACCATCGTATCTTTGCATCCGAAAAGAAGAGGGTTATCATAACCCAATTCCCGACAAAGAGAGAGGAAACTGAAACAAGCAGTCCTCTCAGACAAAAGAAGATGTAACAAGAAAAAAGAAAAAGGTATGAAACTAAAAAGGGGAATCATTGCTTTGGGATTGCTTTCGGCTGTAAGCTTGCAGTCGTGGGCGCAACAACTCAAGGGAGTCGTTATCGACAAAAACTCGAAAGAGACACTCATCGGAGCCGTTATCAGCATCGAAGGAACCGATGTGAAAGCAGTAACCGACGTGAACGGAAACTTTTCGTTCGACGGATTGAAAGATGGTACTTATACATTATATATTAAATATGTAGGGTATAAAACTCTAAAAATTGACGGGGTTCAGATGAAGGATGCAAACTTGACGATTGCTTTGCAGCCTGATGAACAGCAACTGAAAGGCGTTACCGTTACCGCAGTGGAAAGGCGTAATACGGATGCGGCAATGATACAGGTAGCCAAAAGCAGTCCCGTCATCGTGAGCAATGTTTCAGCACAAGAAATAAGTCGTACGCAAGACACCAATGCAGGTGAGGTGATACGCCGTGTGCCAGGCGTGAGCCTCATCGACGACAAGTTCGTCATGGTACGTGGACTGTCTCAGCGTTACAACAATGTTTGGGTCAACGGAGGAGCGGTGCCCAGTTCGGAGGCCGACTCAAGGGCATTCTCCTTCGACATCATCCCAAGTTCACAAATTGACAATCTTACTATCGTGAAAAGCCCAACCGCAGAATATCCAGCCGACTATTCGGGCGGTTTTATCATCGTCAACACCAAAGAGATTCCGGCAGAAAACAGTTTTTCTTTATCTGTAGGTGGAAACTGGAACACAGCTTCAGCCTTCCAGGACTTTGCTTACTCTAAAGGTTCGGCAACCGACTTCCTGGCTTTCGACAACGGGATGCGGAGCATTCACGGAGGTATCAATGCCTCCTTGGCTCCTCAGCTCGATGCCAACGGCAGCCCGATAGACAACTATGCCACATCCCTCTTGGGCAACCACCTGAACAACGACTGGATGGTAAAGAGCAAGAAGCCCCTGGGCGACCTGAAGTTGGCAGCCAGCCTGAACCACCGATGGATGTTGGGCGGCAGAACACTCGGCATGCTTGCCGCGCTGAACTACACCAATGAATATCGCACCTACGAGAAGATGGAGAACAACCTCTTTGGTATCTACGATGCTGCTAACGACAAGCCCAACTACCTGCGTCATTCTGTCGACGACCAATATAATAATAATGTCAGACTCGGAGCCATGCTCAACTTCACCCTCCTCTCCAAGGACGGCAACCACAAGTATCAGCTCAAAAACATCTTCAACCAGTTGGCTACAAGCCGATACACCTGGCGTGACGGTGTGAGCGCACAGTCGAACCTGGAGCGAAGTGCTGAGTATTACTACCGCAGTCGAACTACATATAACGGTCAGCTTACCGGCAAGCACACCTTCACTAGCGACGCCCTTGACTGGAGCATCGGGTATGCGTATGCCAACCGTCATTTGCCTGACCGTCGTAGATACCTCATCGACGATGCTCTCGAATCGGGCGTATACGCCCTGAGCACCGGAAACGACATATCTCGCGAGTGGACACAACTCGACGAGCACATTCTCTCTCTTGGCATCAACGACAAGCACCACTTCAAGTTTGGTAACTTTGAGCCAGACTTGCAGGTGGGTGCCTATGGAGAGTATCGAAGCCGCCAGTACCAGACTCGCAATTTTATCTACAACTGGAATGTTTCTGACAATAATATGCCATCCGACTTCCGCCACAGCGACATTCCTACCCTTCTTTCCAATGAGGAGAATATGGGCTACGACAAACTGTACTTGCTTGAGCAGAAGCAGATGCGCAACAACTATCGCGGACACAACACATTAGGCGCAGGATACCTTACCTTGTCTCTCCCCTTTGGGCAGTTTGGCATCCACGCTGGTGTCCGCTTTGAGCACAACGACATGGAGCTGATCTCCAATACCCGCGACTACGAGAAGAGCGAGACAAGCCGCCACTACAGAACCAGCGACTTCTTCCCTTCACTCAATACCACCTACAAGTTGAACGACCAGCATCAGATTCGTCTGTCGTATGGCCGCAGCATCAACCGACCTGAGTTCCGCGAGGTTTCATCATCAGTTTATTACGACTTCGACCTGGCAAGCAACGTGCAGGGAAATACAGAGTTGAAGAACTGCTATGTCGACAATCTCGACTTGCGCTACGAATGGTATCCATCAAGAGGCGAACTCATCTCATTAGCTGTCTTCTACAAGCACTTCGACTCGCCCATAGAATGGACCTACACCGTGGCTGGCGGTACCGACCTCATCTATTCATACAAGAACGCCAAGAGTGCCAGCAACTACGGAATAGAGTTGGATATCCGCAAGAGTCTCGACTTCATAGGTCTTCGCAACTTCAGCTGGTCGTTCAATGGAGCCTTGATCAAGAGCAAGGTGCAGTTTGAGAAAGGAGCCAAAGAGGAGAACAGACCCATGCAGGGACAGTCGCCCTACCTCATCAACACCGGACTCTTCTATAAGAACGAGCCACTCAAGATGGACATTGCCCTGCTCTACAACCGCATCGGAAAACGAATCATCGGTGTGGGAAGAAGCGAAGGAAGCTCTGGCGACGACTCCAATGCACGAGTGCCCCACAGCTACGAGATGCCTCGCAACACCATCGACCTCTCGTTTGCCAAGAAGTTTGGCAGCCACATAGAACTGAAACTCAACATCAGAGACCTGCTGGCAGAAAAAGTTTACTACAAGCAGTTTGCCAACGTGACCTACAGCGATGGACGAACCAAAGAGGTTGAGGAGATTACAAGATGCTACAAACCTGGCAGAAACATAGGTTTGCAGGCGATATATAAATTTTAGAAAGAAGTTTAGCAAAGGTAACAACTCAGCCCCCTATAGCCATAAGTAGTTACTTTAATACGATACAAATTGTTTTCAGTTCGTTATGATTTGTTCTGTCTCTTTGATTAAATTTCCGTTCCATTGTTTGGAAATCTCCGTTCAAAGGCTTTGAACGGACATTCAAAGGCTCTGAACGGACATTCAAAGGCTTTGAACCGACATTCAAAGGCTTTGAACGGAGATTTATAAGGCAAAAGAAAACATTTATATAGTATAGGAGTAAGATTTCTGTGGTTTAAAAAGAAAATATTAGATGTTTGTTAAATAAAAGATTAAAAACAAGAAACAATGATGAACAAGATGTATTTAATGGGATGCATAGGCATTCTCGCAGCATCTGCCATGTTGAGCAGTTGCAGCAGTGACGATGATGGTAATGGAGGTAGCACTACCGAGTACAAATGGACTACCAATGGTGGTCTTAAGGCTTGCGACCACATTCTCTTCGAAACTGACAACAAGGAGAACGCCAACGGAACACAAATCGGAAACGGCGACCAGGAATTCGTTTTCACAGGAAAGCAGACTTTGAAGAAAGGCACTTATCTCCTCAAGGGATGGGTATATATCGCAGATGGCGCTGAACTCACCATCGAACCAGGCACTATCATCAAGGGCGACAAGCAGACCAAGGCAGCCCTCATCGCTGAGCGTGGCGGTAAACTCATCGCCAAGGGTACAGCCACAGAGCCTATCGTCTTCACATCAGAAGAGGCTGCCGGCAGCAGAAAGCCTGGCGACTGGGGCGGTGTCATCCTCTGCGGCAAGGCTAAGAACAACCAGACTCAGCAACAGATAGAGGGTGGTCCTCGTACACAACATGGCGGCAACGACGATGCCGACAATTCTGGAGCATTAAGCTATGTTCGCATCGAGTTTGCAGGTTATCCTTTCCAGAAGGATAAGGAGATCAATGGTCTTACCTTAGGTTCTGTAGGTTCTGGCACACAGATTGACCACGTTCAGGTATCTTACTCTAATGATGATTCCTTCGAGTGGTTTGGTGGTACTGTGAATTGCAAGTACCTCGTTGCCTACAAGGGCTGGGATGATGACTTCGATACCGACAACGGTTTCTCAGGAAAGGTACAGTATGGTCTCTCTATCCGCGACAGCAAGATTGCCGACACCTCTCAGAGCAATGGTTTCGAGAGCGACAACTGTTCTGACGGTGCTACCGTGGCTCCTCGCACCACAGCCACCTTCTCCAACATCACTTTCGTAGGTCCAAAAGTTTTGGATGACAAGTTCCAGAACACCACAAACTATATCAACGCCGGTGCATACAATCCCAACAACGGTTCTGCCCTCGGCAAGTTCCAGGCAGCCATGCAGATTCGCCGTTCTTCCAATCTCAACTGCATCAACTCTGTAGCCTTAGGCTGGCCTATCGGCTTGATTATTGATGGTGAGAAGGGTGAAACAGTTCAGAATGCCAAGGACAAGAAGTTCAAACTCCAGAATGTTTATTTCGCAGGTATGGACGCGATAGGAACCGATGCCAACAAAAAGTATGAGGATTACCTCTACGATGCTGTCAACAAGAAGGACATCGACAAGAATCAGCAGTCATACAGCCACACCTTCTTCAGTTCAGAGCCAACCAACAAGTACTTCGCATCATGGACCTCACTGGTAAGTGCCGACGGTTACACTCCTATCGCTGGCAGCCCTCTGCTCAGTGCAGCATCATTCTCTGGCTGGACAGGCTTTGATGTAGTAAGCTTCATCGGTGCATTCGATGGCAGCAACAACTGGCTGAACGGCTGGACCAACTTCGACCCTCAGAACGCAAGATACTAACTAATCGATTCTTTTTTTGACTATAAGGAGTTCTATGTATCGGGCATGGCGCAAGCGATTTGCGCCATGCTTTTTTGGAACTGTAACTCGAAGATGATTGTATTAACCATAGTGGCAACAAAGTTATGGATGTCCAACACAAGATGAAGGGTGATGAAGGGTGGATTTGTTCCTTTCAACCCCTGAAACCCCGATAAACACAGGGGATTCCAAGGGATAGATGAAGGATGAAGGGTTTTATGCTATTTCAGCTTTTTAAAAAGAAGCTATGCAGACAACAGAAGTCTTACTGCTGTGCATCATGTCTTTCTTTGTCGTACTTTAATCATGCAATTTGCACGACATACTTTACAAATTGGATTTATTACATTTCATTTTTGTTAAAAAGGTATCACTGAACATACTTTTTTGACATTTTTAACGAATTTCAAGCACATTTGTTCCCAAATATATCATAATTTTGCACCCAAAAGAACAGTATCGAATATAAAATTCAGGAAAACAAAATACGAATTGAATGTAAACTGCACTCCTCTCACAAGAGGCAAAAGCGTTTAAGATAATTGCATAAGTATATTTGTTATCTATAAAAAGAAACTACACGAATGATGAGAAAAAAAGAAACCGCTTTTAAGAAAGCGCTTCAAGAAATGGGGGGGCAAAAAATGCTCTTCTAATCTCTGTTAAAAACTTTTTTTTAGCAGAAACTGTAATATCGTGCTTAAAACTTTTTGTATTCAATAATATACTTCTTCCGTATGGCAGAAGAAGAATAGTTATGCCCCTATATCCACAATGGGGTATAGAAAATTGTGCCCAGTCGAGAAAAAAATAATTTAACTAATAATATCTTTTTTATATGAAAATCAAAAGAATCAAAGCAACTATGCTAATGGTTGCTCTCTTTCTGCTGATACCACTGAGTGTGGCTGCACAAGAGAGCAACGCAGCATCCTCAACTTCCAACACCTACTACAACAAAGGTGAGGCAGAAACAACGCGCCAACCGCTCAAGCGAATGGCGCTTGTTGGTCACAATTGTATGATCAGTCGCCTGGCAGATGGCATAAAAGTCATTTCCGGCTCAAAGAACCTTTCCAACTTATGTGACGAGAATCTTGACAACTACTACACTCTTCCTGGTGTGGCAGACGTTAACCTCATTAAAGGTTGTCCTATTGTGGGTGTGAAGGACATGAAGCACTATTTCGACAAAGGCACAAAGGCTGGTTTCAAGATTTCTGGCGGAAGTAATGTTCTGAACCTTAATCTGTTAACAGGTAGATATAAAATTTGGTTCTATAAAGACGGGAAAAAAGTTGGAGAATCAGCAATACAACAACCAGGGTTTACCATATTGAGCCTGTCTATAGGTAGTATAGCTAATAACATTGTTGATATTATAGCTAAAGATGAGCCTACAGAAGATTATGATGAGGTTGTACTCGTCGGAGCAGACGGTATCGATGTAAACGCTATCGAAAATCTGAAGATATATTATGCCTTTGTTGGAGAGGGTGATTATCCTTTGACAAACGACAGAATAAAAGAATACGATTCGAATATCGTTTTAACTCCAAAGTCCACTATTAATAGTGATAAGCTTACAGATGAGGATTTAACTAATGGTGTTTTAAGTTTTAATGCCCAAGTAACAGCCAGTAAGACAGGTTATTCCGGAGAAATCTTTCCTGCTGGCACAGAAGCCGGATTTGTATTTACCAGCGCAGATTTGCTGAAAGTAGGTGTGAGCACACATATCCAGCTTCTTGACTCAAAAGGTAATGAGGTTGAACAAAAGACATTAAGTACTGATATTTTGAAACTTTCCCTTGGTGGCGAACAACAGAGAGTTTCATTCAAATCGACGAAGCCTTTCTCTGGTATCAAATTGCATGTCAAAGGATTAAATTTAGGTGTGATTACTATCAATTACGCCTTCATAGTTCCCAAGACAGAAACTGCAGGACACCAATGCGAGATGAGTCCTGTTGCCAGTCTCGACCTCTGCAACTGCGATTCCCACTATCAGCTAAGATGGGACAAGGAGAACTTCCCTTATGCTGAATGGGATGAAGCTGAACCTTTACCCCAAGGCGTAAAGTTCGACAAATCCACCAACACCCTCGACTTCAGCGAAACTGACAGCTACAAGAATGGTACAGGCGAGAAAGTGACGGTAAAGATGAAACTGACGAACACGGATGATGATTGTACCCAGACCATTACCATCAACTATGGCGGCTCTGACGAGAAGAAGCCAGACGAGAAGAAGGAAACTGTGCACTACAATACCGACCCAAAAAATCCAGAATATGAACTGGGTGGAGGCACAAACGCAGGCATCAATCTCCTGTCTTTCGTAAAAAACTCTTCCAACATCATCTCGTCAATGCTGAGTAGCTACGCCACCTATTTCGGAGGTGTGTCACTCGGAGATTCTTACCTTTGCAGCGTCAAGAAAATAAAGGGCAAGATTTCTGACGAAACAACAGCTCGCCAGAGTGGTGAACGTCAGGTTGGTTTTGTCGTAACAGCCAAGGGAAGTGCGCTGGATGCCGATGTACTCAAGATGTTTAACGTCAGACTGTACAACGAAGGCAAAGAGGTAACGGGTGGTGTCACCACATCTGCTATCTCTGCTAACCTGATTGGCAGTCAGGATATGCATAAACTGAGATATTCCATCAAGGTTCCTGCAAGTACTGTCTTCGACGAGATACGCCTCTACTCTTCTGGTGTTCTGAGTGCAAACCTCAGCGTGATGAACATCTACTATGCTTATACTGCAGATGCAGATGTTGTTCTCGATGACCCATTGGCAGGAGCTGAGATTGTATCATTTGAAAAGAATAATGCCACCATTAACGCAGACAGAACACAGTCTGTCGGAGTGGCAAATGCTGGAAACGGACTGCTTAACATCACCAACTGCATCGACGGCTCGTTAGAAACCAAGACCACCTTCCCTACTGGAGTAAAAGCGGTATCAGGCTCGGTACTTTCCGTAAAGTTGGGTGTTACCGCTTCACGCAACAAACAGCTCGTGGTGGTAGTCAACAAGGAAGCCGTGGGCTTAGGACTCGACGTGGGTAGTGCCATCGTAGTAAATACCTACAAGACAGGAAAGACCGATCCCGTAGAGACCTTCAGCGACTGGAGCGTGCTCAGAGCCAATGTCATCACCCTGGGCGACAAGGGCTACATCTTTATCAATCCCAAGGAAGACTACGACGAGGTGGCAATAACAGAAGGCGATGGCGTAAGTGCTCTCAACGGACTGGCTGTCTACGGACTCTTGCTTCGCAATGATAAGGACGGCGACGGAACTCCCGATGCAGACGAGCCTGTAGAAGACTGCAAGCAGGATTTGGTTTTCCAGGAGACCAAACATCTCAGCGAGAAGAACCAAAAGAAATACAAGGACAATCTGACCATGTTTTTCCAGCGCACATTCGTGCCTAATCATTGGAACTCGCTCACCCTACCTGTCAACCTGACCAAGGAGCAGTTTACCAATGCATTTGGTGAGAAAGCCCAACTTGCCCAAGCCAACAAGGTCTACGAATCGGCAGGCAAGCTCATCATAGGTTTCAGCTTGGTGGAAGAAAACAAGGATGATGCACAAAGCGTATACTTGACTGCCAATACACCTTATATTATATATATAGACGATGCTTCGGTCAAGGACCATCAGAATCAAAAATACGAAACCCTCGATGCAGGAGCTATCAATGGTGAAATATATGTAGTAGACAAGGGGCTGGCAGGTGGTGTCAACTTCACTTACGAGGAAGATAAAGCCACTCAGCCAGTAAGCAAAAACTTCACGATAGATGCAGATGTCGCCAACAACTGGGGCATGAGCGATTTAGTATTCTACGGCAGTTACGATCCTGAGCAGGCTCTGGTATCAGGAAGCTACATCTGGAACAAAGGCAAGATGTATCATCTCAACAAGAGCCACAAGATGAAAGGCTATCGCGGCTGGCTCACACCAACCTGGACCACATCCGATAAGGCTGAAGCCAACGCTAAGTTCATCACCTTCGGTTTTGGCAATGGCGACATTTCAGGCATTGACTTGCCTTCAGCCGATTCCTACACTCACAATACCAAGGTTTACAACCTCAATGGTCAGAGAGTAGACAGCATGCTGGGCGTACAGCCAGGCATCTACATCGTAAACGGAAAGAAAATAGTAATAAAATAATTCAACAGCAATTATTATGGAGAAGAAAGAATATATAGCACCAGCCATCACAATTGTAGGTTGTGATATGCGAAACTGTCTTCTGTCAGGTTCCACCGATACGAAATGGGATCCTGATTCTGATGGCAATTTGCCCTCCTTAGACATCTACGACGAAAAGGATGGCGACCTGGATGAAGAAATAACCGGTTAAATGAAACGTGATGCAAAAAAGCCATGACAACGAATTGCTGCCATGGCTTTTTCTTAATCCATAAAGTTAATCATGTCCTGATGTCTTGGCTTTGCCTCTGGCGATTCACCTGGACAACCTAAGGCGATGCAAACCACGCATGAAGCATTCACGAAAATGTTATAGCCCCCCTTGCGCTCTGCTATCTTAGGATTATCCTTTACACATGATTAAACTTATATTTCAAGCACCCTCTTACTGCAAGAGGAAAATAATAAACTTTGCAAAGGCAGTAATATCCCTGCAGATACTTGCTTCTTCCAACGCAGCGCTATTAGTATTTATCCACGTACGGTTATTAGTAAATAGCGCCGCAGAGTTATTAGTATTTACCACGTAAAGATAGCAATAAATTCTGATATTCAAGATGATACGTTATATTTTTAAAAGAGTTTTTATTGGTCTTGACATTCTGCTTTTCTCTAAAAGGAAAAACAGAAAACGTCAAAATATAACCTAAATTAATTTGGTGACGCGGCGTTTTCTTCGTATCTTTGCCGCAAAATATGCGGCGTTTTTGGATAAATAATGCCGCAAGAGTATAAAAACTTCTTTATTAAGATTATTGCATGAAAAAACAACATAACAGAAAAAAACGCATGGCACAATATGCCATGTATGCATACTGTTTTTTTGCGATTCTTTCACTCGTAAACACGGTTTGTGGAAGTCTTGGTGCTGCAGTCAACATTCCATCCATCTTACTCACCATCAAACAATGGGTATTAATGCTTGCCTCCATAGCATTATGGGGAATATTCCGATTAATACAACCAAGAAACGAAAAGTTGCTGCGACGTTGCTGCGAGGTGATGGTATTTTACTATGTGTTTTCATTCGTCCTGTCAATATGTTTTAAGTTCAACCTAATACCCATGACACAAAATGGCTTGATAACCAGGACTGCAACTATCCTCACTTGGACAGAAAGCAGCATCGGCTTGCTCTCTGTCATCGCATCACTGATTGCCGGTTGCCATTTAGGAAGAAAACATAAAGGAAGCATGCACCAACTGGGCACAGCACTTATCCTGGTTTTCATCGTATGGCTGATATGTGTAAACATCCTCCCAACCACTATGTTTTATCTATTGGGAATCAGTCATCCAACAGCCTTCACCTGTGTCTATATGCTCTCTGCATTTTCCAACACACTCGTTTATATATACGCATACTATAGAATGTATCGCGCTATAAACAACTGATTACTATTTAAGAAGTAGGGGTTAATTACTTAATGTATTCTTCCTGATTGACCAAGTTATTACTCCCCATGGTCATTCGGGAAGTTACCAGTTAATGGAAACATGCTTTCTTAGAAAAATCTATCTGGTATTTCATAGAGATTCCATCCATTGCTGAGCATCTGCTGCACTCTGAAAATGAAGAGTCTCACCATTCTTATATTCTTGACGAGCTTCATCAATATCTTTTTGCAGTTTTACAGAAATTCTATTATTTTTGGCATAGACATCATCCCCCTCCTTGCTATTGACAAGGAAAGTTTTAATTCTCTCAAGTATATTCATGTCGGAAACATTTAATACTTGACGAATTATATCCATCTGTGCTAATTGGATATTTTCTGAATTCATAATTATGATGTTTAAATGTTATAACAACTGCAAATGTACGATTAAAATCTGTAACCTCAAAGTTTTTTGCTTTTTATTTACTACTTCCTTTCAAAACGATCAAATTTCTCACTTCTCTTTTCCGTATATTCCCCACATATTCAGCCTTCTATTAAGCCACAGGTTGGTCATCTGTCATGACCCCAAAAGGGAATAAGAAGTGAAAAGAACAGCAAAAATCTATAAAATATCTGTTTCTTTTGGTAGAGTCTTTAAATAGCCGTATCTTTGCACCATAAAAACAGCAACAAGATGGCAAAGATATTGATTATAGAAGACGATTTGGCATTTGGAACCATGATTCAGACATGGCTCAGAAAGAAAGGTTTCGAAGTAGAGAAAGCCACATCGGTTGGTGCTGCCTTGAAGTTGTTGCAGGAAGACAGCCAGCGCGATCTGATTCTCTCAGACCTCAGACTTCCCGACCACGACGGACTCACCACACTGAGATGGCTCCACAAGCAGGGCCTTCACATTCCCTTTATCGTCATGACAAGCTATGCAGAGGTGCAGAACGCTGTGCTCGCCATGAAATCGGGAGCCAATGACTATGTGGCTAAACCGTTTCATCCCGATATCCTGTTAGAGAAAATCAATGAGGCTATCAAGCAAGCCTCATCGGCACCTGTTCCAGCAAACTCTCCTGCCACACCGACTCAACAAGAAACCCCTCAGCAAACTACCACACAGCCCGACGAAGACGAGGCGCCCAAATACATAGAAGGCAAGAGTGAAGCCTCGCAACAGCTATATAGATATGTGTCACTCGTAGCACCTACCCCTATGTCGGTACTGATACTCGGAGCAAGCGGCACAGGCAAGGAATATGTGGCGCATCGCATACACGAATTGAGTAGCCGTGCCGACAAGCCCTTCTTCGCCATTGACTGTGGAGCCATACCAAGAGATGTGGCTGCATCCGAATTCTTCGGTCATGTGAAAGGAGCTTTTACTGGAGCCGAACAAGACAAGAAGGGAGCTTTCGAAGTAGCCAACGGAGGAACACTCTTCCTCGACGAGATGGGAAACCTGAGCTATGATGTGCAGGTGCAACTGCTTCGTGCCCTGCAGGAGAGAAAGATAAGACCCGTGGGAGGAACTAAGGAGATCGACATCGATATCCGACTGGTGTGCGCCACCAACGAAAACCTGGCACAGAGAGTGGCTGAGGGACAGTTCCGCGAAGACCTCTTCCACCGCATCAACGAGTTCACCATCTATATGCCCGAACTGAAAGACCGCGGCACAGACCTCTTCCTCTTCGCCAACCTCTTCGTCAAGCATGCCAACAAGGAGTTGGGACGACACGTGCTCGGGTTCGACGACAAGGCTTCAGAGATGATTGCCTCGTACAGCTGGCCCGGCAACCTGCGCGAACTCAACAACGTGATGAAGCGTGCCACCCTGCTGACCAAGGGAAACTATATCGGCAGGACTGAACTCCAGCAGAGCATGAGTCATCTGCAACAACCCACAGAGACCTTGACTTTGCGGGATGAGCAAACCGAGTTGCAACGCATAGAGGCTGCCCTGAAAACCGCCAATGGCAACAAGAGCAAGGCTGCCCAACTGTTGGGAGTGGACAGAAAAACCCTCTACAACAAAATCAAGAAATATAATCTGTAGACCTCTGCAACTTCCTATAACACATAGCAAGGACGGACAGTAAACCCAATGGGGTTCATAGTCCGTCCTTGCTGTATGATAGTTTTTCTATCATGTCCCGACATCCTGTACCAATTCCCCATTCCCCAATAGAGTTCCACAACTTTTTGGGGAAATATTCCACACTCTTTCCACACTTTCCACACTTCCCCACTTTTTGGCACAACCATTCCATTCACTGATTATCAAGCACTTAGCAAACTTTCTTCATTTTTGGCACGCTGATTGTGATATTAGATAGTGAACTCGCAAACGAACTGAATGTTCAACAAGAGTTTCAACAGAGAATATAAACAAAAATAGAATATTAACAATTTAAAGCATTACAATTATGAAGAAGTTATTTTTCGCAGTTAGCGCAGCAGCATTCGTTTTCGTATCAGCAAACAACGTATTTGCAAGTAACAAAATGATCAGCACATCAGCTTACGAGCCAACTGATACAGTAGCTCCAGCCGACACTACAGAGACTACAACAGAGAAGCCAGCGGAAGCATCTTTGGTAATGTCACTCAGCGACATCGAGCCAACTGACACAGTAGCACCAGCCGAGACTCCTGCTCCAACAG
>OQVT01001140.1_pt1 | contig 16435 bp, 10 predicted proteins | sample 1691561 | NCBI WGS metagenome assembly OQVT01 (sample SAMN03418260, study PRJEB22391) | human gut metagenome | biome: human-gut; feature: organic feature; material: feces | host: Homo sapiens | place: Tanzania | collected 2013-01 | reverse complement strand
TTCTCAACTGTCTGGAGAGCGTGGGAGGCGACCTGAATGCCTACACCAACAAGGAAGGCACGGTTTATTACTCAGCCATCCTCAAGGAGCACATCGCAAGAGCCGTAGATCTGCTCACCGACATCGTTTTCCATTCGGTTTATCCGCAAGCGGAAATCGACAAGGAGGTAGAGGTAATCTGCGATGAGATAGAGAGTTACAACGATTCTCCTGCCGAACTGATTTATGATGAATTCGAAAACATCATCTTCAAGGGTTCGCCGCTGGGCCACAATATCCTGGGCACAGCCGAGCAGGTTCGCTCGTTCAAGACAGAAGATGCGCTGCGCTTTACAAAAAAGCTTTACCGGCCGGATAATGCGATATTCTTCGCTTACGGAGACATTGATTTCAAGAAGCTGGTAAGACTCTTGAAGAAGAGCTTTTTAAGTGAAGAACGAAGAGTGAAGAGTGAAAAATTCAATAGTCCAGAGGCGCAAGCCCAATTCAACATTCAACACTCAACATTCAACACTCAACACTCCTTCGAGGGGCAGACGATTGTGATGCAGAAGAATACGCATCAGGCTCATGTGATGATTGGAACCCGCGCTTACGATGTGAACGATGACCGCAGAATGCCGCTCTATCTGCTCAACAACATGCTGGGCGGACCGGGAATGAACGCCAAGCTGAACCTAGCCCTGCGCGAGCACAACGGACTGGTTTACACCGTAGAGAGCACGATGGCGGCTTATGGCGATACGGGCATTTGGAGCATTTATTTCGGCTGCGATGAGCACGATGTGAAGCGCTGCCTCCGTCTGGTTCGCAAGGAACTGGATAAGTTCATGCAGAAGCCATTGAGCGATGCGCAGCTCAAGGCTGCCAAGAAGCAGATTAAGGGCCAGATAGGCGTGGCTTGCGACAACCGCGAGAACTTCGCCCTCGACTTCGGCAAGAGCTTCCTTCACTATGGCTGGGAGAAGAACGTAGACCGACTCTACGAGCAGGTAGATGAGATTACTGCCGAACAGATACAGGCCGTAGCCAAAGAGCTGTTTGATAAAGACAGGCTCACCACGCTGATTTTCAAATAATGTTGATTTTCAGACAAATAGCTCAAGTAATAAGAAAACAAAGAAGGCAACAACTTGGGTCGTCATGCGACTTCCCTCGTTGTTGCCTTCGTAATTTAATGAATTAAAAACTGCTTTTTTCTTAAAACAACTAACAATTAACCTAAAAACTTAAACCTAAAAACCTAAAATGAAAATCTATAAAACCTAAAACGAATTTTTAACAATCTATATATGAAATCCCCAATCAGAATTTATCACGAAAACTCCCAGGGGACAAGTATGAATTCAAATGAAAAGGAGTTTTTACTCTCCTCTCTGATTTCGGAAGCCCCATTGGCTCCCTACTGTTTTACTCGGCCGTGCATTGCTGCCAGCCATTTTTTTTAAAATCTCGGCTCTTTTGGAGCCCTTCGCATGGCTAATCTCCGATTAAGCCAACTTGTTGCTAATTGCACCAACTTCAGCTACACATGCAACAACTACTGCGATAATCATTCCTAATACTAACATAATCTTTTCCTTTCTTAAATTTGTTATCTTAAATATACAATCTTGTAGTTTTACCTAACAAAATCTTAACTCTCTTTATTTCTTACCTCCCGGAGGAGGATTTCTATGCTCTCTTAGCTTCGTAGCTTATTTGCCGCAGTTCATTCCGAGGTTCATACCTGCACAAGCAACTACTGCGAATGCTACTACTGCTACTGTCATTATCCCGAACATTACCATAATCTTTTTCCTTTCTTTTAACCTCTTAATCAGTCTCTTCGAGATTTTCTCAGAAGTCTTCAACCGAATCTCAGAACCAGGTCCCGAGCAGGTCTCAAACTTGTCTCGAATCGATTTCATAAGTTATCCTTACTGAATCAATCTTTTATCCTTTTTTTCTTTTTCTGGTGCAAAGGTACAACTTTTTGTGTGCGCACACAAATATTTTAGGAGAAAAGTTTCAAAAACCCCTTTTTTCTTGATTAAGGTCAAGAACATTTACATTCTCATTACAAAATCAGGCGTATTTTTAAGTTTTTGCCCTTCAGGGCGAGGGGCGTGGCATTTTACCACACCCCTCTTCACTGGCTCTACGCAGCCATTTCCGGCGTTCCGTAGTGCCCGTACTTGGCGATGAAACGGGCGGTCTTGGTGTAGGTGCCGTCCTCGTTCTTCATGATGAAGCCACGCTTCTTCCAGTTGCACAGCAGGATGGCAAGTTTCGTCTTGGTGCCATGAACCTGACAGATATTCTGAATCTCTGTCTTATCAAAGGTGTCATGAACGTAGAGAAGAAGATTGCTCACACCGGGAGTATGACACACAGAGCGGCTGTCTGCATCTATTGCCTCCTGCATCTGGTTGCCGAAGAAACGCATCTTGCACCACAAATCATACTTCACGCTCCATACGATGAAATCCTCCATTGCCTTCTCCCACTTCTCGCCATTCGCCAGATAAAGCACCATTGCGCGGCGGAAACCATTCGCCAGACCACGCTTGGCAAACTCGGCGTAAGGCTTGTTGTAAGCCAACTGAGCCATCTCCATGATCTCATTCTCCAGACGCTCGATAAGCTGGCGAGCCTTACGGCACTCCTTGAAACCGCTGGCTGCATTCAACTGCTGGATGTAAGGAGAAAGCTGCGACTTGAACTGCGCATCATAACAGCCCACCTCCGGACGCGGAGCGAAATCGGGACGGATGATGGTGGCAAGCGAAAGTCGGCTCACGGCTCCATCAGCCACCTCACGAACCGAGAAGAACTTCTGCGTAACGGCAATGGTGCTCGAAGCGTTCCAGTTGAAACGGGTCTTTACGCGGGCTGTAACGCTCTTGGTTCCTACGCGCTCCTGACCATCCTCTGAATTGTCCCAGCAGAGACGAATCAGCTGGCTAGGGTCGTTGAACTTCCTGAGCATGTCTACCTCGTCCATCTTGCAGTAGAGATAAGCATCGCCAGCCTTCTGCACATCGTCGAGACGCTGGATGTAGGCAGCACGGGTAAGGTCGGGCGAAACGATGCGGATGCAGATGTCTTCCGGGCGCACAGGCTTCTTCTTGTTGTCGCCCATGGTGTTCACCTCGTCCTTCCATTCCTGCTCCTTCTGGCGGTTCACCTTATCCATCTGCACCAGGTCTTCGATGATGCAGTCGATGGGTCCGTTTACCAGCGATTTGCCTGACGACATGGCTGCAATGAGCAGATTCATCATCGCCGCCTCGTGCACCTGATTATCGGTGTAGCGGAAGGTTACGCCCTTGAGATGAGCGGCAAGCGGAGGGAAGACCGCCATTGCCACAGCCGCCTTGAAATCGGCTGGAACCTTGCTGGTGAGCAGCTTGATGAGCTTAGGCAACTTGGCTGGCAACTGAGGAGGAACATCGGCATAGATTCCCGCCTTCTCGGTGGCCTGCTTGGCAAGATGATTCTTGCGGGCAGTCTCTACAGCCTGCTTTACCAAATCCGGAATCACGGTAGACTGAGCCACCTTGCAGGCATTCTCTACGGTGGCGAACGCCTTCGCCTCGTCTTCTCCGAAGGTTTCTATTACCTGCTTGATCCAAGCCGCCTCACTGTTACAGATGTATCTCAGCAGGCAGGCTTCGCGATAAATGAAGTTGTTGCGGTTGCCGTGGGCAGGAGCACCGCCCATCAGATCTACCAGCACCTTCACAATCTCCTCGTAAGGAACGCCGTCGTAGGTCTGCTCATACTGCACGGCATTGGCAGCCCGTCTCGCCTTCTCCTCCTCGCTCTCGATGGGTTCGAAGTCTACATCCATCGGACGTCCGTCAATATCCAGTCCTCTCTTGCGGTAAGCCTCACGGTATTCAGCCACAGCTTCCTTATCCAGACGCTTGTACCAGTCATTGGCAGTATAAATCTGGCTTGCCGCATCGGTGATGAAGATAATGCGCTCTGGGGTTACGCAGCTAGGGTCTTCGGTGGCGTGGATGAGTTTGCAGAAGGCACTCTGAGCCTCAGCGATGGTCATTCCTACCGGGATGCGGATGTCGATGTGGGCCTTGTTGCGGGCTGAGCGCTCGATGTGGAGCACCTTTCCTTTCCAGAGTTCGATGTCTTCAGCTGAGAAGATTTTCTCTCTGAAGAGCTTCTCTGTAGGTTCATCAAACATTCCGTTCAGCAGCAGGGCGTTTTTCACCGCCGGCTCAACCTCCTCAGGGTTGTCAATGTCTACGGTTGTCTGGAAGGTGAAAGCCTCCGGGTCGATGAACTTCTGGGCACGATGGTCTTCGAGGAAGTGGAAGTAGTGAGGTGAGCGGAAAGGCAGCTGCTTCTTGAGGTCAGTAATCTTGCGGTCGAGCTGCTGGTAAGTCTCTCCTGCCTTCATCTCCTCCTGCTTCTTGATGATGGCGAAGGCGAGTTCATCCTCGTTTGCATACTGCGAAGCATCTACAGCATCAGCCACCTGCTGCATCATCCGGTTCTGCTGGGCGGTGAGGTCACGAATCTGACCAACGAGCTGTGCGAGCCAAGGCTGCTTGGTAAGCTCGGTGTAGTAATCAAGGAGATGGGATGAAATCTGTCCCATGTTCGCTCTGCGGTTAGGGTTCATTGCGATGATGCGGCTGCTGAGCTGCTTGCATTCATCAAAGGTCAATGATTTTTGTGTCATAAATCTATAGTTTAATTTTAGTTGAAAAAGACAGGCTCTTTTGCAGAAACCTGCCGCCTTCCATTCTGAAAAGCGGTGCAAAGATAATAAAAAAAAAGCAAACGACCGAATTATACCTCTGGCGGCAAGGCCTGTATAAAAATGTCGGGTGAGAGGTATAAAAGTTCCTAGATAAAGGTATAAAGAGAGGTATAAAACAAGGGGAGAAGGACAAGAAGACGAAACAAAACAAAGCGTTGGCTGCGGATAGGGAATCCGCTGCCAACGCCCTTAATCTTTCAGCAATTCATCTATATTTACACCCTCTTTAGAAGCTGCCTCCCTCAGGATTTCCATAAAAACATCAACAATGTCACAATAACGTCTGAATTTTGCTTCCTGCGTATTGCCCAGCTTTTCCTGCTTAAGATGCTTCCAGTCTAATGCCTTGTTGTTAGTAAAGACTGCAGTTCCGGCTTGCCGCAAATCATTTCTATCACAGAGACGAGCTTTCAGACTTTTTGATTTGTTGTCTTCAAATTGCTTTTCCAAAAAATCGCAGAACGCCTGAGGCGAATTAGATGCGAAAAATCCCCAATCGACCAGCAATCGGAAAACCGGATACCAATGGGCTTTGCTTGACAGCAACAAGCTATAAGTGTTCTTCTTTTGATAAGTAGCAATCTCCTTGACCGCCTCTCTTACCAGTTTTAAGAGTTTATCTTTGCGCTGCGTAGAAGACAAAGAGTGTGGCACAGCCTTCATTTCCTCCAATGGTGTCTTAACGCCGTGCTTGCCCCACTGCTTCACATCGTTCACCCTGCCGTTCATTATCATCAGTATGATGCCCGAGAGCAGCTGGAGCATCTTCTTTCTTGGCACACGCTTATAGAACACCTGACGGAGGAAATCTACCGGGTCGGCCTTGAATGTTGGGTAGAGATTGTGTGGGAAGGCGTGCAGCTGCTGTTCTATGGCGTCCAGCTGGTCTTTATAATCATAGGTGCCCGTCTGCTTCTTCTTGATGGCATTCGGGGCCTCTACGAAGAAAGAATAGGCCGCACGCTCGCGGTAAGCCGAACTGGTGATGAATCCCATCTCGGTAAGCAGAACGGCCCGGAGGCGCTGCAGTTCATCATCATCTATCTGCTCCAGTTTATGAAGGATGCGGTTTCTGGCCTGCGTCATTTCGCGGGAATAATCGCTGCGCTGGATTTCGAGGAAACTGCTGAGCCGCTCTCTAGCCTCAGAAAGGCAATCAGAAAGTTCCTCGCGCAGCATTGCCTCAGTTTCTTTATCAAGAGAACGGTTCTCCGCCTCTGAAGAGGTTTTATCGGATGCAGAAGGATTTCTATCCGAAGCGCCTTCAGAGAGCGTATTCCTGAGGCGGATGATGCTGTTGATGACGCCTTCGAGCATCATGGTGCAGTCGCTGAAGCGGGTAAGCTGTTCGATGGGCAGCACAGGACCGGAGTATTGCCAGTCATCATAAATCTTATCGTCATATATTTCGCGGCGCGCCTGCTCCATCTCCTCATCAGAAACATCAGAGAGCACTCTCACCATGAGCTGCAATCCAGCCTTATCGCCCTCGTTCTTACTGTTGCAGCCTATGCACCGGGTGCGCAGGTTCCGCTCCTTGCGAGCGATGATGAGGGCGCGTACGTCCTCGCCTTCCAGGGCTGAAACATAGCCTATGAGCTGCTGTTTGTCATAAGCTTTCACCGCCAGCATGTCGAAGGTGTTGGCGTCATCGGGCACGAGGCAGATGGTTCTTCCCTCTGCTTCTTTAGCATACTCTACCTCATGGCCTTTCACGTCATTATGGGTGAGTCCTACGATATGGAATGTGAGATTCTTCATTTTATGTTGTTATTATTGTTTTTACGTTGTTTGCTGTCAGGTTACAAAAGTAAGGTTTTTCGGTGAAACCACCAAGCATTCTTGTTTAAATTTCCTAAAAGAGGGGACGGAGAAGCCGAGGGGGTTAACAGGGTTAACAGTTAACAGCTGTTTTTTGCATGGTCCCCCTCGCGTACCTTATTATATAATAATATATATATACTTATTTTTATATAAGTGTGTGGATGGAAGTATGCATTTTTGGGGTGTTAACTGTTAACCTGTTAACCTTTCCCTCTCAGAGCGCTCCTCTCCCATCAGAACGCCCCTTCTCCCGATGCCTGTAAAAGAAAGACTGCCTGAGCCTTGGCAGAAAAAAGTTCAAACTCCCTGCTACAGTCCGTTTTACGGGCTTATATGAAGGCTGGCACGAGGCATAAATAATGACTGATACGAGGCATAAATGATGGCTGAAAAGGGGCTAAATGATGCCTCACGAGGGGATAGATCATGCATCGCGACGGAATGGGAAATGCATCACGAGGGAAGAATATTTTCATCACGATGAAAAAAAATCAGCCTCGCGAGGCAGGAAAAAGGGCTTTTAGACCAGTAAAACTATGAGTTTCGGGGCAGAAAACTATGGATTAGTTTTTTTAACGTTACATTTTCTATATATTTTTCATGCATGTTCTATGGGATTCCGTTTTTTTTTATACCTTTGCTGCCAAAATATTAACAATAAATTTTTAAGAGTATGAATTCAAAATCAGCAGCAAAATTGGCTGCTTGCGCCTCATTAGCGCTATTTTTGAGTGGAATTCCTTCACAGAAGGCCTGCGCACAAGAGCAGGAGAAGAACGTTGTGGTAGAAGATGCAGACAACGAGAAGCGCTGTCTGCCAGCCAACAGCATCAGCGTAAGCAGCGGATATTCATGGCTCAGCAACGAAATTCTTACGGCCAACGGCGATAAACTGGGCAGAACGCCTACCGGCTTCGACGTGACCATGGAATACGCCCATCTGTGGAAACTGAAGAACACACGCCGTCCTATTTATATCGGCTTCTCCATTAATGGCGTGGGCAGCAGAACCAAGGTGAAAATCCCTAGAAACGGCGGCAATGACGTCGATGATGTAATCATGAACTATTTCGTCGGTGCGGGTTACAAAATGGCCTACAAGACCAACAAGCGCTTCATCTGGAATCTGCTGCTGAGCCTTGGCTACGCCTGCACAGACGACGATTTCAACACCGCAGATGGCTTTGGCGTCTATTCGGAAATGGGATGCGAATACATGCTCAGCAAGCACTGGTCGGCTGGCGTGACTCTTGGCGGCATGTCCTCCACTTACAAGCAGCCGGCAGGCTGGGACGGCAGCAAATATAAATACGGAATCGATCACAATGGCTTGCACGCAAAGCTGGCCTACTACTTCTAATTACGGAACCAGGCACATTGATTTTAAAAGCAGCGAGGCGATACTCTTCTCTTATAGGAAGAATATCGCCTCGTTGCCTTCATTGAAAAGGAGGTCAAGGATGCTCATATTGGGCAGAAAACCGTGCTTCTGCTCGTAATAACAGGACTTCAGAAATTTTCTGTAGATATGGGCCCGCAAGCGTGCCAGCATCCCGAAATATCAGGTTTACAACAATGCCCTGCTAAGCGTTCTGAGCGGATTGTCGTTTAAGGAAGCCGTAACTGACAGCAAGCGATGGGGACAGTTTTTCGAATCAGCCATAGGAGCTTATATCATCAGCGAAGCCTTCGTCCATCGTTTCGAGGTATATTATTGGCGCGAAGGCAATGATGAGGTAGATTTCGTTCTCAAGAAGAACCAAAAGATTGTAGCCATAGAGGTGAAGAGCAATGGCGAAACCAAGACAACCGACATGGAACGCTTCCACAAGCTCTTCAATCCGCTAGCCACCATAGTTGTGGGCGAGAATGGCATTCAGCCTGAGCTGTTCCTCAGCATGGATCTCAGAAAGCTTTTCGGATAAAGAAACTAAAAATGCCTGCTAGAGCAAATTTCTCTCTAGCAGGCATTATCGTATCGGGCTTATTATTTTCTCACATACTTACGAACGGAGCCATCGGATTTTTTCTCGATGATAATACCGTTACTAGTAGCTATGCAGCCATTAATACCATATGTTAAAGATTTAGAATCCTTACTAGTCAAGACATTCTTGATACCAGAAACTTCACTTTCCTCTACATTGGTAAAATATTTCCAAATTGGAGCTGTCTTATACGCCTCCAAGCTTTCCTTAGGAACAATCAGTTTACAATTGTCGTAGGTGTCTTCTGAGAAATAGTCATGACCTTCCCTGCCAACAACTGGTGGAATTGACGACAGGATGGTAAATTTCTCAATGTAATGACTACAAACAAAGTCGAGCGGAATCTCTTTCACGTATTTACCCAAAGTTACTTCCTTTAATCCGGAACCACTTAAGGCAAAGAAACCTGGACGACCTATATAAGCTATTTCTGCACTGCCAAACATACCCCAATTCATATCCAACTTGTTTTCTCCATCTTCAAGTATAACGCTCTTTATCGGAGTCTTGCTGAATGCACCATCGCCTTTGATTCGCATTACATTACTAGATATATTTATCTGCGTCAAACCAGTCTGGCTGAAAGCATAATCTCCAATGCTTTGAAGTTTTTCTGGAAATTCGACGGATGTTATTCCTGTACAACCTTCAAATGCGCTATCTGAGATGTATTCTAAACTTTCAGGGAAAGTAACATCCGTCAGTTTGCTCTGTCCCTTAAAAGCCTCTGAACAAACACAAATTATGCCCTCTGGTATTGCGACAGAAGCAGAAGTTTCTCCCTTGTATTCATAGAGACTCTTTCCGATAATAACCATGCCATCTGGTTGTTTATCCAACCATGCAGTTGAATAGAAGGCTCTATTTCCAATAGAGTCAACAACTTCTGCAAAACTTATATCCGTAAGTTTTTTATTCATTAAGAAAGCACAATCGCCGATAGTGATGAATTGGCGAGCATCTGTCTTTGACAGACATTTCTTAGCACTTGCAGGTGTTTTTACAGACGAGTATTGTACCCTTTCCAAGTCATGGCACCAAGCGAATGCATATTTACCAATTCGCTTTAAAGACTTGGGTACGTACACTGTAGAAAGAGCCATACCTGCAAACTGGTAGTCATGTATCTCTGTCATATCTTCCGGAATAATTATCTCATTCACTTGTTTTCCATTGATTCGCAAAATGCCCTGTCCGTCTATGGCAAACATTTCTTTCTTTAAATTGAACTTGATATTAAGCCACTCTTCTATTGTGCCATCATAATCAATCGCATTTGCCGTAGGAACATCACCCTCACCTGTAACCTGCTTTAAGTTCTTAGAGATTACAACATTATGAATTCCCTCCTCTTGGATCCAGCCGCTCACATAAAATCCATATTTGTCGATTTGCAGATTCTCTGCCTGTATCGTTACTTTATCAAGCAAACATCCAAGAAAAGCTCCTTCGCCAACACGTTTTACCCAAGAAGGAATCGTTACTGTTTTCAATCCTCTATACCCTGTAAAAGACCATGCGTTAACTGCATTTACATTAGCAGGTATCTCCAAGTCCGTAACAAGTCCTGCTCCTATATAGAATTTTTGAGCATGGGTAATCGGATTCGTATCAGTAGGATAACCAGTTCCCGCATCTTCAGGGCAATCATGGTCTATTATCAGATAGTCAAAATTAATGCCCAACCATTCCTTAAGGCTACCAGAAAAAGTCAATTTTGTAAGATTAACCCCGCAAAAGGCTCCACCTCCCACATATTCCAAAGAGTTAGGGAGTACCAATTCTGTCATACTTTCACAATCATCAAAAGCATGTATTCCAATACTTTTCAAAGGAGTTGGCAGCGTCAAACTTTGTAAATTCGAGCAACCCTCAAAAGCATGATCTTCAATCGCCTCTACATTTCCGTTAAAATAAGCCCTTTGCAATGCCTTGCAGTTTCGAAAAGCCGACTTAGGTATTACCTTCAGGTCGTGAGGAAGACTAATCTCCACAAGACTGGAACAACCACAAAACATTTCCTCACCCAAAGATTCTAAATCATTGGGGAGGGACACCGATGAAAGAGAGGAACAATTTTCAAATACATTTCTTTCAAAAGAGGCATTCCCTTTTATGGTCAAAGAAGTCAAATCTTCACAATTCTCAAAAGCATTTTCCCCAACATTTTTCAATGAACTAGGCAAAACTATATTTGTCAATTTCGCACCACAAAATGCATTGCTACCTATACTATCAAGAGTATTAGGAAGCTCTATGCTTTTAATACCAGAATCCTTAAACGCCCAATCTCTTATAGTCTTCAAATTTGGAAAAGACACAGTTTTTAGCGATGTAGTTCCATAAAAAGTTTCTCTTTCAATAATTGTTATACCATTGCCTTCTACTGTTTTCAACTTAGTTTTACCATCCAAAGATGGTAAATGTGTTATATTGTCACCAAGGTGCAAATTTACAAGATTTTGTAAGGAACTTAAGTAATCGTTATTATCGTTAACAATACGATTTATTGTTAAATCGGTTACCGGCGTATCATCACTAATACCTAAGTATAACTTCTCCTTGCTCTCCTGTATTACTAGGTCTCCCAATACGCTACAATTTGATAATCCTAAATGTGAAACGGTACCTGGGACTACCAGTGTATACAATAAAGGACATCCATAAAGCTTGACATCATCAGCAGTACTTGGAATATCCAAAGTCGAGATATAAGCATTTTCCAACTCAATGGACTTCAGTTGAGGAAGAACTATTTCTTGCGCATAGCATTTATTTATTTTCAAATCTTTGATAGGCGCATTTATCGTTATTTTGGTAAGTCCATAACTTTCTTCAAATGCATTCTCGTCAATCCCCACAACGTGATAGGTTACACTTGGTTCATAAGCATATTCTTTACACACTACCTCTTCAGGAATAACGATTTCACCAGAATAAACTCCACCGGTTTCCGGTTTTGACACAATGGCGCCACCATCAGACTCCCGATAATACACTCCCTTATATTCAAAAGCGAATGAATTATAACATCCAAGCAGAAGCAACATTAGAATAAAAAAATGTTTCATAATTAGCTCTTTGAATTACCTAGCAACGTCCCCTTCACTAGAAATTAAATGATTGTCCTTGCGCCGCCAAAATAAAAAAGCGTGGGAACCTTACCAGTTGTCCGTCCCACTCTTAGAGGCCTTCGCATTGCCCATCTTGTCGAAACGAACAACGTCGGAGCCCACGCCGATATGAATATACTATCCCCTATACAGATATTTGGCATCTCGCCATACGCAATATGCCATACCCAAAGTAAGGAATGTGGGTAAACACATCCCGAGAGCATCTACCGTTGCACTGTCTTTGACAAGATTTGGAGTTTGCGAAGTTCCTACGAGTCAAGTTCAGAGCGTCTAGTAAACGCTTTTCCATTATGTCGCAAACACATACTGCCCCACTAGTTGGACAGAAATACTTTCTGATAAGTAAAAACAGCCCTCTTATCGGTGCAAGCTTAAATGTGCTCAATGCAAAGATACACAAAATCCGAAATTTTACGCTTAAAATATGAATAATTTTTCCTTTTTCTACCTCATTTTCATTTTATCTGCACCATTTAAGCATAAAATGATGCAGATAATTTTATTTTAGGGCAGATAATTGGAATATTCTTTGTAAATTTGCAGCAGAACAAATAAACAAAAGACTATGCATCAATTCGACTACAAAAATACACCCGAGCAACTGCTCACGCCATCCATCGTGAGACAGCTCGCTATCTTGCACGAATACAAGGGCAAGCAAGACCTTTACGTATCGGCAAAAGCCGACACCCTCTCTGCCTTGCTCAATATCGCCAAGATACAGAGTACCCGCTCTTCCAACCGCATTGAGGGAATCTACACCTCAGATGAGCGCATCCATGCACTCGTCATGGAGAAAGCCGAGCCTCAAAGCCGCTCAGAAGAGGAGATTGCAGGTTATCGGGAGGTACTGACCACCATACACGAGAACTATGAGTACATTCCTATTCGCCCCAACAACATTCTCCAACTGCACCGAGACCTCTATTCTTACGGCGGGAAGGAGATTGGAGGACGATTCAAGAACACCGACAACATCATCGCTGAGACCGACAGCGAAGGGAAGGAGCACATCAGGTTCACGCCGCTGCCAGCCTTCCAAACTCCCGAAGCAATGGAAGACCTCTGCTGTGCATTCGACGAGGCAATAGATGAAGGCAAACATGATGCACTCTTGCTTATTCCGATGTTCGTGCTCGACTTTCTCTCAATCCATCCTTTCAACGATGGCAATGGCAGGATGAGCCGTCTTCTTACCCTTCTTCTGCTTTATCGCAGCGGGTACATCGTGGGCAAATATATCAGCATCGAGATGCTCATAGAGAAATCGAAGGAGACCTACTACGATGCCCTGAAATCAAGTTCCATCGATTGGCACGACAGCCAGAACTCTTATCTTCCATTCGTAAGCTACTATCTGGGGATATTCATCAAGGCTTACCAGGAATTCCAGGACAGGGTGGAACATCTGCACGGCAAAACGCTTTCGAAAGCTGAGCGCATCAAGGCCGTCTTCCACAAGAAGTTGGGAAAAATCACCAAGGCAGACATCGCCAACCTCTGCCCTGACATCAGCATCAGCACCATTGAGCGCACGCTCAAGGAAATGCTCGTTGCGGAGGAAATTGAGAAAGTGGGAAGCGGAAGAGGAACGGGATACGTTTTAAAATAAAAACATGAGCCACTGAGTTTTTTTTGCATTGGGGTTAACAGGTTAACAGTTAACAGCCCATTTTTGCATACTTCATCAGATAAGAATAAAAAAATGAGGCGATACTCTACCTTATTATTTATAGGTAGAATATCGCCTCGTTGCCTTCATTGAAGAGGAGATCCAGGATGCTCATATTCGGCTGGAAACCGTACTTCTGCTCGTAAACCTGATAGTAGCGCTTCGACTCGAATTCGGCGTCAGGGAACGGCTTCTTAGGGCGAATAGCATCTCGGAAATCCTTGATTTCATCCTCTTCTTTCAGTTCTTTACTCTGAATATAGGCTTCGGTGATTGAAATCTTCGGACGGATGTCGAGGAGCTCTATCATCTTCTCTGTAGTCTCCATGTTGAAATCGAAGAGGAACTCGTATTTCTTCTCGTAGAAGGGGCGGATGTCGTCCTGATAATACTCGAAGAAAGGGCTCTCGCCGTAGGCGGAAAGGAGCGCATTCCAGTGGACGTGGCGCCAGTTGGCGTGGTCGGAGATGCGGATGTCCTTCATCGCCAGCGAGGTGTTGTGGTTCGTTGGGATGGTGAGCGAGAGGGGGCCGTTGGTGGTAGGGATGATCATGCGGTTGCGATAGGTTTGCTTGATAAAGCTCTCGTGGCGCTCTATCAGGCATTCATCGTAGCGGTTCAGCTTCTGGTACCACTGGATGGGGCCGAAATATGTGGAGGAAAGAAGGGCTTTCAATTTCTGCTTTGTTATGAAGGGTTAATGATGAAGAGGGGGACGAGCGATGGAATCGCTCGGAACGGGGGCAGACGGGGGACAAGCTTCCGGCGGGGCTCCAGGATGCGGCAAGCTGAAGCGAGGGGCAGCGGAGCGAGGGAGCTAGAACAGCTTATGGGCTTTGCCTATCATCTGGTGCTTATGGACGAGCTGCTGGCCGGTTGGCGTCTTCAAGAGATAGAAGCGGCAATCCTTGCAGCCGCAGCGCTTGCAGCATACGGTTGGGATGACGAACTGCACGGTGTCGATGCGCAGCGTATCGCCAGGAAGCTTCTCTATCCTGCCTATGAAATGAGACTCGAAGATGCGCTTGCGGCGCTGGTTCTTGGGCTGGTAAACCACCGTATCGGTGAAAACAACCACATCGCCACGCCCGAAATTTTCGCAGTCAATCCTGTTCACTATCACCCGGTTGCCTGCTTTCAGCTGCGGAGGAAGCCCGCCCTGAGGCACCGAGAAGATAGTGAAAACATAGGTGCGCACTGCCCAAGCCAGGAGCAGCGACAACACCAATGCTATTAGGAATTTGACGGCAGTCTTCAATTCTTATTTCTTTTTCTTACTTAATATTGTCTACGAAAGTGAAGAGGCGATTCCAACGAATGCCCGAGAAGCCCGGATGATCTGGGCTGTGGCTCCACCAGATGAAGATAGGCTTGCCCACGATGTGGTCCTCAGGCACGAAACCCCAGTAGCGGCTGTCGGCTGAGTTGTGGCGGTTGTCGCCCATCATCCAGTAGTAGTCGAGCTTGAAGGTGTAGCTCTTCGCCTGCTTGCCGTTGATGAAGATGCGGCCGGCGTTGTCTACCTTCAGGTCGTTGTGTTCGTAAACCTTGATGCAGCGTTCGTATACAGGCAGATTCTTCAGCGTAAGAGCGATGCTCTCGCCCTTCTTCGGAATCCAAACCGGACCGTAATTATCTCTTGTCCAGCCTGTATAGGCGTTGAGCGGATAGAGGTCGCCATAGGTTGCATCTGTATTGATAGAGATGCTCTCTACGAGGTTTCTGTTCGCCTTGAGCGCCAGATAAGCCTTCTTGGTGAGCGGAATCACGCCGCTCTGATTATACATCAGCAGGTCTTCGTTGGTGATTCCCAGCTCATCGGCAAGGTCGATTGGGAACTCGCCCTTGAGCTTCATCTTATAAGTATACTGCACGTTATCAGGCTCCTTATTCGCCTTTCCGTTCAGATAAACGATGCGGTTCTTGATCTGCAGGGTCTGACCTGGCAAGCCCACGCATCGCTTTACGTAGTTCTCGCGGCGGTCGGTAGGACGGCTGATAATGTCGCCATATTCGCCCGGCATGCTGCTGATGTAGTTGCGGCCAGTAGCATAAACCTGCTCAAAATAGTGGCGCTGCTGCAATGGGTTCATCGCGCGCACATCCCTTTCCTGTCCGTTCTGCTGCATCAGCTGGTCGCCGATGCTGTAAACCATCTGATAGTAATCATTCGCCTGATAGCGCTCCTCGTTGCAGAGGGTGTCTCCGGCAGGATAGTTGAACACCACGATGTCGTTGAGCTTCACGTTGCCCAATCCCTTCACGCGGCGGTAATCCCAGTGAGGCCACTCCACGTAGCTCTTCACGTTGACCAGCGGCATGGTGTGCTGGGTGAGCGGCATGGTGAGCGGAGTTTCAGGGATGCGAGGGCCGTAGCTTACCTTGCTCACGAAGAGATAATCGCCCGTGAGGAGACTCTTTTCGAGAGAGGAAGACGGAATCACATAGTTCTGGAAGAAGAAGAGGTTGATGAAATAAACCGCTACGAGAGCGAACACCAGCGCATCTACCCAGCTCATGATGAAACGGATAGGGCCTTCCTCATCCTTCCACCACTGCCAGTGAATCTTCTTGGTGATGTAAACATCGAAGATGAACGGAACCACGATGAGTCCCAGCCAGCTTTCTACCCAAACCAGAAAGAGAAGATAGAGGGCGAGAACCACTGCGAACTTCGCCCACTGTACCTTCATATTGAGTTTTTGTTTCTGTTTATCTATCATAACTTCTGCTTAGAACTTAAATAAATCTGATGTGGTGAGCAAGCCGGAATGGTTGGCTGTAAACTCGGCTGCGAGAACGGCTCCCAGGGCGAAACCCTTGCGTGAGTGAGCGCTGTGCTCGATGGTAATCATATCAGCATCGCTGTCGTACATCACGGCATGGATTCCCGGAACCTCACCATCGCGTACGCAGTTGATAACCAAATCCTCATCGGTGATGTTTGCATCGCCCTCATCATGATGACCATCCTCTGTCCAATAAGTAACGCCACGCTTCCAGTCCTTCTTTCTGTCGATGTTGTCGATGATTTCCTCGGCAA
>OQVT01001137.1_pt1 | contig 16453 bp, 22 predicted proteins | sample 1691561 | NCBI WGS metagenome assembly OQVT01 (sample SAMN03418260, study PRJEB22391) | human gut metagenome | biome: human-gut; feature: organic feature; material: feces | host: Homo sapiens | place: Tanzania | collected 2013-01 | reverse complement strand
TGTATCTTCTCCTGCACAATCTATAGTACCTACAACTACTTATAATAGATATTATGGATTTTGCGAAGGAAATTGCTTTTATTATTATTCAGATGCATTATTTCATTATAGAGACGCTGCTATTAATAAAAAAGCTACAAGTAGAGTTCCTGACTCTTATAACTCAATAGTGCAATATTCTGATGGGAAAATGTATGTTAAAAAGTTTAAAGCATCTATTCAAACAAATAGAGTTTGTCAAACTAATGGATATAATAATTATACTTTTCTTGGAACTAACTATGGATATGATATTGGATATTATAATATCATAGTTTCACATGTAGTTAAATCTGGAGGAATATTCGTAGGATATGCTAAAACAAGTGCTACTACTGGAAATAATGTTACTGTTAGTATGGTAGCTGATTATATACTTGATACGGAGGATGTTCAATAATATGGCAAATATAAATTTTATAATTTCATTGGTTAATGGAGCTATTTCAGTAGTAGCTCCAGATAACCTAATATCAACACAAGATCCAACTAGATTAAATATATCTTTACAAGGCTTTTCTGCTCCAACTGCTGTAAAGGTAAATCTAACGTTACCAGATGGATCTAAATATACGGAGCAACATTTATTATCTGAAGTAGAAAATCCTAATTTGTATTACATATCTTTAACAAGTCTTTTATCAACTGTTGAAGTAGGAGCAATATCTACTTTAACAATAGACAAAATAACCATATACAATCTAGGAGTATCTTATTCAACAACAGAAGTTTATCCTGTAGATGTTATATTAACAAGTACAGATGCATCTTATAATGTAACAGATATAGATAGACTGTTTATAATGGTAAATAAATTAAATAAAGAAATTTATAATCTTCGAAAGGAATGATAATATGAAACTTAGAAGCAAACTCAATCCAACTTCTGTAGAAAGCAATTTAGTTTCTATTAAAGTTGGCAAATACAATTACTATGTTGATTTACTAACACTTATTGTTTATGATGAAAATAACACTAAATACACGATACAATCTCTATTAGAAAAAATATTACTTCTTGAATCTCAAGTTGTTGAGGAAAAAACTAAATTAAAAGATTTCATTGCTAAACAAGGTGAAGTAAATAAAAATCTACAATCTGCTTTTGAAGCATGTAGTAAATATATTAAATCTTTGCAAGATCAGAATATCAAATTGCAAAACGAACTAAATAATTTGAAGGAAGGTAAATAATAATATGATCGAATGGATTAAAAATATTTCTAGTGAAGCTTGGCCAGCTATAACGGCTTTTTGTGTTACAAATGGTGCTGTTATAGTATCAATGTTTGTTAGCTGGATAAAAACTAAAATTAAAAATTTCAATACAGAAAAAAGATTAGAAGAATTACAAAACTATTACGATGGAAAACTTTTAGACTTTGCTAATAAAGTTACTAAAGAAGTTGAATCTAAATTAGATGAACTTGCTAAAAAAGTAGAAACTAAAATAGATGATAATGAAATTGAACGTGAGAAAAAATTAGCTGAAAATGCTCAAGATTTCCAAGATGCTTTAGAAGAACTTAAAAAGACTATTTAAGGTGGTGATTCTATGTTTTTCAAAGACTTAGATAAACTAACCAAAAAGCAAATATTCTGGTTGAGAATGTTGTTCAACACTTTATATATGATTTGCATGTTAGTTGTACCTCTTACAATAATATGTATAAAATATAAAATAGGCCAAGACACAACAGAGAAAACAATATTTGCTGGATGGTCTCTTATTTTGATATTAACATTTACTGTTATAGGACTATTTGCTTTGGCTAAAGTTATCAGAAAACTACCAGATGCTACTATGGCACAGCAAAGATTTAAATACACATTGGAGTTAGTAAAAGATTTAATTCTTCCTATATGCGCGATGATTGTAATAAATCAATTTAAGGTTAATTTTGATTTAGCTTATGATACTGTATGTGGTTGTATTGTTTCACTAATAATTGGTATATTGCTAGATAATCTTATTATCAAATATTTAGATAAAGATTACTCATATCAACAAAAAGCAGTAGAAGAGAATGAAATTAATAAACGCAAACACAGAGTATAACTTTTTTATAAAATAAATAGGGCAAAAATATAGCACTTTCAACAATCCATTAAGAATAGAGATTGCATATAATTTTCCTCCTTTTCTATAGCTGTTGTGTGAGAGGTTGGATTGATAATTAGTCGCAAAAGAAACTTTCGATCGCTCACACAGCGGTTATTTGTATATGTTATATCACTATAATAATATATTTTTATAATCTTAATAATTCCTACCTGAAATATCTCTATTCTTATACATTAAACACTAAGGAGCTGATTAAATGAGAAATAATCGTGTATTACAGATTATAGTAGTTACTCTAGGTATAGTTTTATCTTTTGTGTTAGTAATACTAACTAAAAGTATATCTATTGAAAACGATAAAATAATATTTGATTATGATTGGACAGAAATACAAAAGCCAACGTTTTGGTTATTAACAACATCTGTTACAATATGTACAACATTTGCTTATTTAGGTTTCTATAGTTTATCACGTGATAAATTAATTCACTCAGATGAATTTAAAACAACAGTTGATATTTACAACGATAAACTTAAATTAAAAGCAGATAACTTTGATGAATATATCAGATTAAATAACTTAGAGGAAAAGACTCGTAGATATAAAGAAAAATATAAAGCTAAATTACATCATTATGAATATAAACTTGCTACTATACCAAATAGCAAATTACAGAGTAGAAAAGCAATCAGATATAAAAATAAGATTTCTATTTTATCAAATATGTTAGAAGAGGAATTCATTAAAAATAATATTATTGGTGCTAGAGTGAAATATACTGAAATATATGCAACAAATTTCAGATATGGTAATTATGGAACCGTAGAAGATTCTCGTAAAGATCACTCACTTGAAGGGACAAAAATGACTGCTATTACAATTAGAAAAATAATTACTAATTTAATATTCTCTGCAGCTATTACAATATTCATTATAAATGCTATATTCGAATTTAAATTCAATGCAAACTTCTGGTCATTAATGATATCTACGTTATTCTCTATGATGTTGAATTGTTATTTTGCTATAAAACAAGCCGATAAGATATATAGAAGTGATTTATTGCTTCCACTTATAAATAAAACAGATATTCTTGAGAAATATGCTCAATGGAATATATCTGGAGAAAATAAACAAACGTATCAAAATATTCTAGATGAGTACTTGAAGTCTAGAATAGATATTGAGCGACAAAATATTAAACAAGAATGCAACGAAAAGATACAAATTCTTGAAAATAAATTCAATGAAATAAAACAAACGTCTAATAGCTAAATGCTATTAGGCTTTTTTATTGTATTACGGAGGTGCAAATGAATAATTTTACTTATGGATATGGAGCTTATGGCTCTTATAGTCCTTATTATAATGGTGGAACTACTATTTAATGAATTGAGGTGTGAGATATGTTTGTAGGAAATCAAGCTTCAACAACAGTTGCTGCAAATGGTACTTATATTTGGAATGTTAAGTACATAACAAATTCTAATATATCTTATGATACTACAACAGGGACTTTTACTTTTAGAGTCCCTGGCTATTATAGAATTCATGTAGATACAAGTGGATCTGTAACAGGTGATATTAAACCTGTTTTAGTATTTAACGGAACAGCTTCTACAACTGCTTTAGGAGAAGCTACAAGTACAGGCGCAGGTAACTATGTAAATATTTCTTTTGATACAGTTCAAAGAATAATATCAACAAATAATAATAATTTTGCCACATTATCTGTAATAAATTCTGGAGTTGCTGAGACAGTTATAGTTTCTAATATAGTAATAGAAAGAATTGGCTAAGATGGAAGATTTTAAGAAATTAGAGAAATATGCTAAGAATACATTGAGAGAAGCTAGTACTTATGCTGATCAATATATGCTATATAAAGCTGATGGAGATACTGATCTAACAAATTTATATTATAGCTTAGCAAATGTTCATTTAGATTTATATAATAAGATACATACGGCTATGGTAAATGAAATAAGTGACTATAAAAGAGTTAATGGTAAAGCTCCTGAGAACATGCAGATAATTTATAATTATTTACATGAAATAGAAATGGACTTATTTAATGATATAAAAGCAAAATTAAAGTAAAATAATGAGGGAAGACTATATGTCTTCTCTCGTTAATGTTTTTAATATATTAGATATTGCAACTTTTCTATTATCTGCAACTCTAATTCTTCTATATCCAGATGCTTCGTTTGAAACAGAGAGTTCTTTTGCTAAATATTTACCATTTTCCTTAGTCAATTTAAAGAATCTCATATTTGTAAAATCAACAAGCATTTCTTGTCCTTCAAATAATAGATATGATAATGTATTTAAATCAACACCATATCCTTCTAGTCCATAATGAGTAATTGCATTTATCTTGATAATTGTTGTTAAATCATCTAAAAATACTGCAGACTCTGAATCTACATATTTTGGAAAATTATTAATATGTAAATACTCATTTAATGCTTCTATATCATCAAACTCTTTTGATACTTTTTTACACTTATTTATACTTATTAGCACATATGTATCTTTTATCATATTATCACCTATTGATTTAGAATTTCTATAAAATACATATTGAATACTCTTGAATCTATATCAGTTCTTTTATATAGACAAAAAAATATCATATTCATAGCTTCTAGATTTAGAAATTTACTTTTATCTACTAAATCTTCAATTAAGCTTATAATAACTAATACGTTATCTAGAGCTAAGTTTTTTTCTATATCTGTTTTATGTTTAAAAGGTATATATTCAGATATACTATATCTTTGCTGATCTGTATATCTACCATGTATTTCATAATATATGCCAAAATTGTCATATTCTAATTTATCTACACGAAGAGTTTCAACATCTTTTTTACCATCGTCTATATTTATAACTCTATTTGTTTCAATATTAGAACGTTTTAATTTTGTATTTTCTTTTCCAATTTCTCTATTTAAAGCTACTTCTGCTTTTTTAGTGCATTTAATATTTTCTCTATTTTCTGCAGCCTTAACACGTTCTTCTTTTTTCTCTTTTATAAAACGTTCTTTTACTTCAGACATCTTAGCTTTATATTCGGCTTTTATCTTTTCCTGTTCTTCAGTCATGCGTTTATTATATTCAGCAAACTTTTCAGAATCTTTCTTTATATCTGATAATCTTTGGTAGTAATATAGGTTATCGGCACTACAATTATGTTTATTATTATCTTTAAATCCAATTCCTCTGTAATTATTAGGATTATCTAAAAAAAGGGAAGCTACCACTTTTCTTATATAGCAATTTACATGCTTCCCGTTTTCATCGGCATATCCGATGAATAAATTACCAGAGTTGTCTATTATAGGTGTTTGTATTTTCTGTTTTTTTACATTAAATATCCTACCTAAATTAGATACTTTATATCTTCCACCTGTACCAGGAATTTCCTTAAATATTTCATCCATATATTATACATCTGCTTTCAAGAATTTATTTGCTCTCATTTCATCTGCTGGATTTGCTAATACAAAGAAGTATGAATTTTTGTTTTTACTATAAGCAAATTTATAATCTACTGGATTACCAAAGCTATCATTAAATGTAACTATATCTCCAACTGATAATTGCAATCCCGTTGTTTTTTCAAATATCTTATTTGTATTATGTATTACATTATTTGTATTACAATTAGATTTTGATTCCTCTTCTCCTAGATACAAACTTAGACCTAATCCAAATTGTGCTATACATTTAACTAAACATCTCATTTGAGATTTATTTATATCAAACATTGTAGCAGCTTCTACATGTCTAGTTCCATTCTTTGTTTCATAATCATAAGGAATATTTTTCATAGATCTATTATTAGAATCCATTACAGGCAATGTCATTGTTTTAGATTCACCATCTGCTGTAACCGTAACACTTACCATATAACCTAAATTCTCATCATATAAATAAGGTTTTCCGTCATATTCATTTATCTTCCAATCAAAATCCTCAAATTCTTCGCTCATTACTTTTAAAGCGTAACTCCATTTTAAATATTTTAGTCCGTTTCTCTCTTCAATATATCTTGATATATCTCTATTAAATAAATCATTAAATTTGTCTCTATTCATGTTTTGTTTTTTCCTTTCTATTCCTCTGCATCATCACTTGTATATGATTCAGATATTTTAAATTGTGTTGTTATCATACTATTAAGCTTTTCTACTATAGCTTCTCGTATGAACTTTGATACTGTGGTTTTACTTTCATCACAAATATCTCTTAATTCATCAAACTCTATATCAGTTAGTCTGAATGTAACTATTTTATTTTTTTCCATATGTTAATCCACCTGTTCTAATATGAATACATACATATCTGGATCTGGATAATCCATATTTTTAGTTATGTCTCTTAGTACCTCTGGAATTAAATCTTCATTAATAACTAATACTTTAGCAAGACTTTTATCTTTTACTAATGATGTAACATAAAACTTTGGTTCTACTGCTTGTAAATCTTCTACGTAACTGATCTCTCCTGTATTAATATCTCTTAATTTTAAAATGTATTTCTTTTCCATAAAACTCTATTTTCCTTTCTTATTGTATTACATTTATTTTATAATTTATTGTTATCAGCGTTATTTTCAAAAATATTTTTATATATCTATACTATATATAACATATTGTGGCTCAACGTAAATGTAATTTTCATCTGATAAATTATGTAACATCTTAGCTAGCATTTTAGCCGTATCATGATCATCTGAACATTTTTCATTAATTCTAGCTAGTATATCAATTGAATTTATATTTTTATCATGTATATCTGATATATCAATACCTTTATTTTTACATACATTTAAAAATGTATTTAAATTACAATTTAAACCCTCTATTTTCCAACGCATATCAAGTGAAACACTTAGCACTAATGTAATACCTCTGTCTTTAAGTGTTTCCGGGATATAATTATAGAATAACATTTTTTTTAATCCTCCTCTTTAAATTTCCATATGAATCCGTATGCTGTTTTTAGAAATCCTTTACAGCAATAGCGTATATTATTTTTATAACCCGCGCCGTATCTATTTTCTCTATCAGCTTTAAATCCTAGAGAAACTATTGCATCATATAAACTATCAAAATCTCTAATGAAATTTCCATTTAAATCATATTGAGATATTTTCTTCGTACGTTTATTAACTCTGCTTTCTTTTCTTTCTGATCTCAAATTTTGTGATTCTTTCATTTTAGCTTTTATTTCATCTGATCTCTTTTGACCTTTATTAGTTTGAGATATTCTAGCATTTCTTGTTCCATATCTACAGTTCTCAGCATGTGATACCCATTCTAAATTACATGCTCTATTATCATGTTTATCTTCTGAAATATGATTAACTTCATTGTAATTATTTGGATTTGGCACAAATGCTGCTGCTACTAATCTATGTACTAAAATAGATTTATGTTTTCCATCTCTACATAAAAGAACTTGTTTATATCCTCTAGGATGTGGTGCTAATGTCATTAATCTAATTGAATGACCTTTATTAGCATGTAAAGTCTTAACATTTCCTAGATTACTTACTTGATAATATCCCTCATATCCTTTTATATCTTTCCAGATTTCTTGGTTGTTTTCATTTATATTTTGTATTACATAATTTGTATTACACATATTATTTATCTCCCTTCATAGATTCAAAAAATTTTACTTTATCATCATAATCTAAATTATCAACTCCGCGTTCAAATACATCAATTTCATATTGAATACCTAAAATAGTATTTTGCCATTCCGCATTATTTGGTATTACTCTAACAGAGTCTATGTACATGAAGTTATTTGTTATTTTTAATGTTGATTTTATATTAAAGCAGTAGGTAAGTATTGTTATGCTATTACATTTAAAATATACAATTACACCATCGCTACATATATCTGCAACAATATCTGTTAAATATTTGCTTTCTATTTTACTCAATTTTTTAATAGCTTTTTCAGTTTGTTTAACAATTAATTCATTCAGATTTCTATTTATCATATTTAAATTGTCTGGCTCTGATAAATTAAAATTGTACTTTACGTTAATTTTCTTATTTGGTTTTTTATTCATGTTTTTATGTCCTTTCCGTTTTAAAGAGTTATACGTCTCTTATATAATATATTATACAAACTTTTTTTCAAAAACATTTAAAAATACGCTAAAAATGCCCTAAAATAAGGGTAAAAATGAAGATTTTAATTTTCTACATCTTCATCTTCAGTATTTTTGTCTTCATTGTCCTTGAAATCATATTTGTTTATCTTTCTAATCTTAGGTAATTTAACTGTAAATCCGTTTCCTAAAAATAACTCTGGTTCATTCTTATCAACTAATCTACGTTTGATTAAATCGCAAATTGCTTGCTCATCTTTATTTAAATGCTTAGCAATCTCAACATCTGTTAGAACAAGTTCTTCTTTGGTTCTATTATTAAATAAAACATATTTATCTAAATCACATTCTAATATATTTGCTTTTATTTTATCTGCGACTATAGACTCAAACTCTGCTTGTCTAGCTTTAAGAGAATCACATTCCATTTTTAGTTCTTTGATTTGATTAACAACTTTTTCTAAAGCTATCTCCGATATTTCATTTGCTAATTTGATATTATCTTCATGATGTTGTCTAATAGCTTCTTCAATCGTCATGTCACTTAAATGACATTTGCTGTTACATATTCTTATACATTGTCTAGTTGAAAGATTGAAATACTCAGCTATTTCATTTAACTTATATCCAATAGATTTTAAATAAAATATATCATCATTTCTTCTATCTATAAGAATTCTATCGATGTCACTTTTAAGACATTCGGTTTTTATTTCATTATTTTCATTTAAATCATTATGATACCTTTTGACCCTTTAATCATTATATATCCCTGTGTTTAAACACACTGTATACGGCAATAAGTGATATCACCGCCCAGACTATAGCTACCGCAAATGCACCGCCTACGGTCTTTGCAGTTGCACTAAGATCTAGCTCAGAAATCTTGTTGACTATCAAGTAATCATTTATATCAAAGTTCTTTACTCCGATTTTTTCAATAAGTATATTGATTCCGCTGAAAATCAGTGTAAAGATACCTGTACACATGCACACAGCTATAATCATGCTGATTACATTGTTTTTTATAATGATTGCCATTGCCATGACAAAATATACAAACAAAAGTGTGACCACATACTGGCTGCCAAGCATCTTAAATAAGTCTGCTGCATCTCCGAATTCTGCTCCATGCAGAAACAGCGGAGTCGCAATACACTGTACAATCACATCAAGTGCCATGGCCACAAGTGTAAATACCGAAAGCGCCATCATCTTTGAAAACAGCAGCACTCCACGGTTCTTCACCTGTCCGCCTACGCTTTTTATATAGCCGCTGTTTAGGTCTGCTGTTGAAAAGAGCACCGTAAATATCGCAAGTAAAAGTGCCAGGTCAAGACCTGCTATATCGCTTTCAACCATATCTGCTATGGTCGGTACCTCATCCGACATGTCGGAGTCGTCCATTTCAAGCCCTACTGTTGCCGTTGGTCCATTCGACGATTCCACAGATGCTGTATCGTATTCATCTGCTATCTCACTGTCTGACTCACTTACCATAGTGACATCATCAGTTGTTTCCACGATGCTCTCTGCCGCCATGCTTCTGACAAGAGCTGTCATACCGCTCATAGCTATTGCGAGTGCCATAGCTATTACCAGTATAACATAAGCTGACTTTGTATGTATCAGTCTGTAAATATCCATTCTTACCGCATTAAACATTTGTCGCACCTCCTGTGATACTAAGGAAATATGTCTCAAGCTCCATTCCTGTGACCGCCAGCTGTGCCACCGAAACTCCCTCCGTGACAAGCGCTGTATTTAAGGCAGCGCTGTCATTCAGGCGCTCATATACATCTATATGATTTTTGTCCACTATCATGTAGTGCACAAAGCCCATCTTATCGAGCACAGGCACTGCTTTATTTGGATTGTCCACTGTCAGTGTAATCTTCTCACTGCACTTGGAAAGCAGCTCCTCCCTGGTAATTTCCTGAAGCAGGGCTCCATTATTTATAATGCCGTAATCTGTGGCAAGCTTTGAAAGTTCCTCCAATATATGGCTTGAGATAAACACAGTCATATCCTGCTGTGCACACAGATTCTGAATCGTATCACGCACCTCTGCAATTCCCTGTGGATCAAGTCCGTTGATAGGCTCATCAAGTACTAAAAGGTCAGGCTCTCCAACCAGCGCCATGCCGATTCCAAGCCTCTGCTTCATACCAAGTGAGAAATTCTTTGTCTTTTTCTTTCCCACATTTAACAGACCTACCTTATCCAGTATGCCCTCTGCATAGCCCTTTTTACTGATGCCGAAGAGACGGCATTTCATCTCTATATTTTCCTTCGCCGTCATGTTGGGATATACACCCGGTGCCTCAATCAGGCAGCCCACTCTTGAGCGTACCTTTGATAAATCATTTCCCGTGTATCCAAACATGGATATCTCTCCGCTTGTCGGCTTTGCCAGACCTCCGATCATTCTCATACAGGTAGTCTTGCCGGCACCGTTTCTGCCGATAAATCCATAGATTGCACCCTTTTTGATGTGGATATCCACATTGTCAACTGCCTTCTGGTGCCCATACTGCTTGGTCAGTGCCTTTGTCTGCAATAATATTTCACTCACAATCAAATCTCCTTTTCTTGTATTCCTTAGCAACCCTTTAAACATAATATAAATGTAAAATCCTAATACAACGCTAACAAAAAGTAAAAAAAGAGTAAAGATTATTTACCTTTACTCTTTCATTTTGTAGCCGATGCCCCACACGGTCTCTATGTACTCGTCATCGGTCAGCTTTTTTATCTTCTTTCTGATATTGCTGATGTGCACATCAAGAGTCTTTGTCTCGCCCATGTACGGCTCTTCCCATGCATATTCAAATATGTCCTCCTTGGCAAACACCTGTCTTGGATGCGCCATGAGAAGCTCGAGTATGGCAAACTCCTGCTTTGTAATGCCGTCAACAGCATTATCAGCTATGTAAAGCTGTCTTGAAATCCGATCGAGCACAAGCTGTCTGTGCTCTATTTTAGTAGGACCCGCTATGTATGTATTTGCAGCATCTCCCTGCCCGGTCTCATTTTCTGCTTTTGTCTGGTTTTCTCCCGCCTTGCCCGACTTTGAAGGTACATCTGCCACCGCATGACGCAGCTGCACAGCCACTCTGGCAACGACCTCCTTTATCTCAAACGGCTTTGTGATGTAATCATCAGCGCCTGCCACGAGCAGATTGATTTTCTCATCCAGCTCATCCTTTGCCGTAAGGATTATCACCGGAAGTGACGCATCCATCTGCCGTATCCGTGCCAGAAGCTCCTCCCCTGAAAGCCCCGGAAGCATCAGATCCAATAGCACAAGCGCATAAGCTTCCCTGTCCAGCTTAAGTAAAAGCTCTCCCTCTGTGCCTGACCATGCCTGCCTTGTCCTATATCCGGCTTTTGAAAGCGCTGTCGCAAGCAGATCATTGATGTCCTTATCGTCCTCTATTATGAGTATCTCCCCGGATTTGTTGTCTGTCATAATATTCCCTTTCTCTATCTGTTGTACCACTTCTATATACCACTTCTATAATAACACTTCTATACTGACAAAATCATGCCGGACGCATTTATCTCACTATGCGTCCTATTCATTTAAATCCGCCTGCTCATCGCATGTATAGGTAAGCTTCTTCTTGTAGGTCTCTTCATAAACCGCTTTCCATGCCTCGTAGTTCTTATCAAGCATCTCCTTTGCATTTACCGCCTGCTTCTTTGACGGATCCGGATAGATTGGCTCACAGAAATGCACTGTGTACTCCTGCACATAAAAACCATCTGCATCAATTACATCGCTGTCACTCATAGTGATAAACACCGGAAGCACCGGCTTATTATTCCTTGCAGCAAATGTGAAGGCTCCCTTCTGAAGAGGTCTTGGCTTTCTGTAGTTCCACCACATGCCCTGCTCCGGATAGACAAGCACAAACTGTTTCTTCTGAAGCACACGGTCCACCGCCGTAATAAACTTCTCCATGGTCTTGAAATTCGAGCTTAGAGGCAGCGTGTTGCAGTGCCTCATCAAAAATCCGTAAAAGCCCGGAAAGCCCGTGTAGTTGCCCTCTCTTATGACACGATACAGCTTTTTCTTTTTAAGCTTTCCCTGCTCAAACGCAAGTGTAATGGCAAAGCTGTCAAATGCATTGAAATGATTGCATGTAATCACAGCTCCGTCAGCCACTTTCTCAAGATTTTCAACACCCTTATACTCCTTGATGATAAGCTGTTTTTTCTTGATCAGCAGATTTACAAACCATCTGGCAAGTTTGAACGCATACTTGGTCTGTGTCTTGCTCTTTAAGCTCCTTGACAGATAGTTGATATCCTCCGGCAAAAGCGGCGGCGCCGGTGGATTGACCTGCGCATCCTCTGCAAAGCGGCCTTCCTTTTCCAGCTCTTCAATGTGCTTTAAAAGCTCAAGCTTTTCCTCTGAACGGTGTGTATTTGTCACCTGACGCAGATAATTGTCCTCCCTGTTGATTTCCGATACTGCAAGCTCAACGAGCTTTTCTCCCGAAACACTGTCCACATATCGCTGCTCATCTGTATAGCTTTCAAGTCCCTCTTTTATCTCACCATAGCTTGATGTGTACTTTGCATATTTCCAGAAATACTCTGCCAGACGGCAATCCTTATAGTGCCATGGCTTAGCCGCCATATTGAAATGAAACAGCCCAACCTCCTCGACAGGACATGCCAGCTCACCAAACACCTGCGCATTCCACTTCGGCTCCATGTAAAGCACCTGGTCCTTGCACAGAATATTCAGATAATCCTGATCCTGTGCCACAACAAACAGATAAACATGCAGCAGCTCAAGAAATTCATCAAGCAGGTGATTTTCCCTGAACTGGCTGCAGTTTATGAGCATTACTCCGGCATTAAAGTATTTCTCACGCTTTACACCAAGTACCTTCTCCACATATTCACCGAGTATTTCATTCTGCGCCACTACCCTGTCAGGGCACACACCCGCATAGAGCCTTCCAAGCCTGTGGTCATACATCTGTGAAATGTCACCGACCACTATAGTGTCACTGTCGATATAAAGTGCCTTTCTGTACTGTGGAAACATATCAGGGATAAAAAGCCTGAAATATGTCGTATTCGAATAATAATCCCTGATTGGCAGCTTGCCTGCAATAGAATTCATCTTCTCTGTCACATCAACAAAATCAATATCAAAATCAGCATCCGCCATTGCCGTCACACGGCTCTGCGTTGCAACCGAAATTCCCATGTGTAGTATATATATGTGATATCTGCGGTCTCTCGATGCATTTTCCATGATAGACTTTATGGACACCATCGTGTACTTCACAAAACCCTCATCGCATGCAAAAAATATTGGTATTTCCCTTAAGTTTTTAAGATTCAATTCTTTTATTTCCATTTCGTCCGATTCTCCCTGTTAGTATTGTACTTTTTTGTAAAACTATTCCAAACTACCGCATTCGGCATACTTCTTTTTCAGATAAATATACTCAAACAATATATCGTCAAACCGGTCATACTTAAAAATCCTGTGAACCGTGCTGACATCCCACTGCTTGATATTGGCGGTATGCGGATACGGCAGCCAGAAAAGCCTCTTTGAAAAATGTCTGACTATCGTGTGGTCGTGCAGGAATTTTTGATCGTTGAAGCGCTGTGGCAGCATTTTCTTGCGTGTGGTGCTCTTATATATTGCATCCTGATCTGCAAACAAAAGCTTTTTCGTCCTTATGAGTGTCCTCGCCTTTTCAAAAAGCCCGGTCTGTTTTATCTGCTTCATATTTAGGAGCAACACTCCCGCATTGATATAGTTTGGATTCAGCAGATATTTGCCGTAATGGTCTCTCGCAGCCGCATATTCAAAGCCTGTCACATCTATATCATATAAAAACTCCGGCTCCCTGTTAAACATGATATCTGCGTCCAGATAAAGCAGCTTGTTCGGTATCTGCGGTATTTTGTCTGCAAAAAGCCGAAGCAGCGTATACGGCGAGCAGTACGCTCCCTCGTTCGGACACCCCGAAAACTCACTCATATACAAATCAGTCACATCTATTTTCACGACCTCATTGGCTTTATTGTAGCTCTTTGCCACATCATCCAAGAATGCAATCTGCTCATCTGAAACCGGAACAAAATCAGCCCTCAGATGCGACACATCCATCGTAAATATATAAAAGCGGTACGGCTCATCTGACCTTGTGCGCATGAATATCGAAAGCATACACGTCAGTATGCCGTCAAATACCTTTATATTTCCCGAAAATAAAATGTTTCTCATAAAATCCCCTATTTCTTAATATACTTCGCAAGCTCTATCGTATTTAACTTACTCCGCTCCACCATGGCATCATATACCTGATTTCTGAGTGCCTCCTTGCACGCCTTTCCCTTAAGACTCTCATCCGGGTAAAAAGGCCCGTCAATATATGTGACAATGCGCGGCTTATGTCCGTGTTTTCTCTTCTGGTAGGTATTCGTAAAACACATTACAGGACACTTAAGCTGCACCGGATAGCGGAACGATGAATCCGTAAACGGACGGATCTTCGTGTAATACGGCCATATATGTGCCTCCGGGTATATCATCACACATTTGTCCTGCGCTATCTTTTTCGATATCTCGTCAAGAAAATGCTTCATCGCCTCGCGGTCATCCGGCAGCGGAAGCGCACCCAGATACGGTGTAACATGCCCGAAAGCCGGCATTGATACATTGTTAGGATGGACTATCACATACGCATCCTGCGGATGAGACACCATGGTAGGAATAAGCGCATCCGCACCTGCATTGGTATGATTGCCGTACAGGAAAAAGCCCTTTCCCCTTACAGCCTCCATTTTCTCAAGACCCACTATCCTGTGCCTGAATTTAAGCTGCAAAAACAATCGTGCTATAGGCTTTGCTATAATTTTATACCAAAAGAAGTGCAGAAATCGCCTTCCTGCACTATCCATACTGTAGTCATAGTCTGCGTCTATCTTTTTTGCCTTGATTGAAGCAGAGGAAAATTCATCCTCCAGCTCGTTTTCGTAATAATATACTCGCATGTATGACATTTTACTATTATTCGGTTGTTTTTGCAAACTTTAGTTTAGTGCAAATCCAACCTCCAAAACAACAGTAATTTTTTATACTCTAGAAATATCCCTCGACTCCCTGCACCAGTCCGTCTGCCAGATTTTCAAGTGTGGCATCGCTGTGGTCAGAGCATGCGTTGCCAAGCTCTACATCCACTGATGGTACCGTGCTGTATGAGGTCTGTGTCAGGTCTATTGCCATAGAGCCATTACCGTTTATCTTTGCTCCATGGGCGCGCAATCCTTCTATCAGGCTTGCCCCAAGTGCATCATGCTGCTGCCAGTGTGATGCAACCGGCTCCATACCCTTTATGCCGCCCGGCACTGATATGTAAAAGCAGCCCTTATCGTAGCTTAGTCCGTCGCCATCCCAGTGCAAAGCAATATGGCAATCTGCCGCATTATTGCAGATGACAGTACGTGCCACGTTATCGAGCTGTACATCGCTTCCGTCTCTTACCATAAGCACATCATAGCCTGCCGCAAGCAGCTTATCCTTTAATATCTGCGCCATGCGAAGTGTGACAGAGCTTTCCGGTGTACCGTCATTGAAGGACATACCTCCTGAAACTGCCACTGCTTTTGTTGCGCCTGCGCCTGTTGTACCGCCTGTGGTCTTTGCCGAGCCATCCGGATGACAAAGTGTCTTCACCGAAGTTCCTCCGCTTGTGCCGTGTCCTGCATTGACACCTACTACTATATTTTTGCGGTTTGCTGTGGCCTTGTACATGACCGCACAGCCTGAATTTATCGCTGAATGGTCTGCATACTGCCATGAAGGATTTAGTGACACTGATTCTCCATTCTCGTATGACGCCTTGTCCGTATACTGATAGTCTGACTGCTGCGCACTGTTATCGGCCTGATTTTCCGGTTGCTGCGACTGCGCTGTCTGAGTCTCAGCGGTCTGGGTTTCGGGCTGTTTTTCTTCAGTTGCCTGAGTCTCAGTTTCCTGTGGCTTTGTTTCTTCTGTTTCTGATTCCTCAATCTGCTCTGTGGCCTGTGTCTGCGCCTCAACCTTTTCCGTTGCTGTGTCCTTTGCTTCCTGTGGTTTTTTACCACATGATGCGAGGGAAAATATCATAATACCTGTAAGTAATATTGCTGTAAATCTTTTCATTTAATAAAGCTCCATTTTCTTTTT
>OQVT01001136.1_pt1 | contig 16465 bp, 9 predicted proteins | sample 1691561 | NCBI WGS metagenome assembly OQVT01 (sample SAMN03418260, study PRJEB22391) | human gut metagenome | biome: human-gut; feature: organic feature; material: feces | host: Homo sapiens | place: Tanzania | collected 2013-01 | reverse complement strand
AAGAACAAAAAAGATTATTTGCGGTTATCATAACTACATTACAAAATAGTATTGATGATACTACAGAAGGAAGTTCAAACCTTGCGAAGCTTATTGAAAAGCTTCAAGAAGCAGTGAAAAAAAATCAAATAAAAAATGATTCTGAAAATGGAGGGCAGCAAGATGGACAGTAGTCAGTTGTTAGTGTGAAAGGATATACCATTTGAAGAGAAGGTTGTTTTAGAAAAATATGCAGAACTAGGTGTTTATCTAGAATATGATAATATGTGGATAAGATGGTTTAGGCGTGTGCAAAGAGGAGATAAAGAAATATGGATTCAATAAAAAGGATTTTAAAAGATTACTGTTATTCAACATTTTTGGAAATATTTGCCTAGAACGGGGAATTTTTGTTTTATGTCTCTTAAATAAAGGGTTGACTATTATATTTGGTGTTGGAAGTGCTTTCATTTTAGGTACGGATGAAGCATTATTATATGATATTTTGTTTATAGTTGCAGCAGGAATTCTTTCATATTTAATAATGCTGTGCTATTTGCTTTTTCATGGATCACAAATTGATTTTTCACGGCATCTGTATCCGTGAGTTTTCCATCGCTTCTGGTCTTATTGTTTTTGGCTGTGACATTCACACAGTCTGCCTGCAAATGTAAATCTGCCGCTGTTGTGACAAAGTTCTTTGCATCAAAGCTGCAGGCCTCGTCTCTGCTGCGGATACCAACTGCAAATTGTGCGTTGTTTCCGGCAATCTGTGACGCACAGTTTGTGTCTGCGGTAAACTCTTTTAACGTAAAGCCCATCGTGTCAAGTTCCTCTACTTTATAGATTCCCTGCGCAAGTCCTTCCAGCGTCGTCTGCGCTTTCACATTGAACATTCCGGCTGTCGTGGTCTGATCCTCTGCGCTGTTCTCACCAAACCTTAACGTCTTATAATAAACATCGCCTGTCGTCTGATTGGTGATCTTAAATGTAAAGATCGGATCACCCTCACACGCCCTGATATCTTTTTTGCTGATTTTCTTTGTGATCGTAAGCGTTCCCGTTTTCACTTTCACGTCATATTTTCCTGCATAGGCTTCCCCGTCCGCATGCGCTGCCTCCACCTGTGCCTCATTTTTATAGATCACACCGTTTAACGTGGAGTTTGCGTTGGAAGCGTCTGTTGCTTCCTCCACCGGCAGAAATGCTTTTGCATAATAAGTGGTATCCTGTTCTGGTCTCTCTTTTTTCAGGTTTTCCTGCGTGATCTCCGCACGGCAGCCTTTGTCCGTATAGAACTTCAGATACACCTGTGACAGTCCGGCACTATCCGCATTTTTCATGCGTACTTCCGCATCGTCTGCATAGTTTTCCAGATTCTCTCCGAGGAAAATTGTATCTGCTGTGTCTGTGATCTGATAGTCAATTTTTACATTTACGGTCGGCTGCGGCAATTCCAATTGTGTGCCGCCAAAGCTTAAAAAGGAATCTGGATTTACATTTGTAGTCACATTGTTTCCACCCAGATAGGATTCTTTTGCCACGATATGAATTGTTTTCTGCCAGCCGGACGCACCGTTTTCCTTCGGCTTTACTTCCTGATCGAGCCAGGTGATCGTCGTTGTGCCATCCTCATTGACGTTCACCTGTGCACCATCCGCTCTCAGACGTCGGGTCTCGGCATCTGTCAGCTCAAATCTCACATCAATGACATCCGTCACCTGCACTCCGGTCAGGGATCTTGACTGTGTGATCGTGCTCTGGATCTTCTGAAAGATTTTATTTAACTCCTCCGCAGTTTCCGCCGTAAATGCGCAGCCGGCTGACGCCACTTTCTCTTTCAGCCACGTGGCGGTTTCCTTGTTCAGTCCAAGCCCTACCGTGATGACTGTGTAACCTGCCCCTTTCAGTTTCTCCGCTGATTTTTCTGTCTGCGTTTTGTCATTATTGCTCGAAGGCTCTCCGTCGGAGAACAGGATCACATATTTCCTGTTGTCATCTTCTGCCTTCTGCAATTCGCTATACGCATGCTCCAGACCTTTCTGCGGAGAGGTACCACCATCCGCAAAAAGAGCATTGATGGACTTTATCATCTCGTTTTTGTTCACCTTTGAAAGACCGTGGTTTAATTTTCCCTCGGTACTGCTGTTCCACTCATCGCCAATGCCATAAAAGGTTGCGATTCCGACCAGACTGTCCGGCGATGTATCGGAAATGCCTGTCACAAATCCGCTAGCTGCATCTTTTAACGCAGAAATCTTGGACGTCCATGTTGCGATCACGTCACTGTCGGAAATGCTCTGGTAACTGACATTCACATATTTTTTCCACTGTCCATCGACATATTTTACCGGATACTTCGCATACACATTGCCGGATACAGCCGCCGTTCCCATTCCGACACTCTTATCGTACGTCCATGGCCACCAGCCACTCTTTTCATATTTATTCCAGTAATATACTTTATTGATATCTAAGTTATTCTTCACACTGCTGAATTTTCCGACATCCTTTAATTGATTTTCACCGGACAAAATTTCATTCATCGAACCGGACAGGTCAAACACCATCATGGCATCCACTGTCTGTATTTTTTCAACTGTGCTCTGCGAGGTTGCGAGCGAACTTGCGTCAAGATCAATCTGATACTCTCTGTTCTCCCAGTCAGTCAGTTTTGCTGTCTTATGATATTCCACATCCTTCTCCGTAAAATCAACCGGCTCCTCCGGCGGGATATCCGGCACGTCGTCGTCCACCACTTTGATCACGTCCGCATTCGGAAGCGTAAACTTCATGTTACAGTTTGCCTTTCCTGCACCGCGCTCCATATATAAAATGGTCAGATGATGTTCTTTGTTTTTGTCTGTCCTGTCAATATAGTTCCAGAGATTGGCCGTATCTGTCAGAGCGTCATGGATACCGCCAAGATCGATGACCACCTGTTTCCCATCCAGAATCACCCAGAGATCATCATCCCCGGTAAAAGAATAGTTCAGTTCCCCGATATAATCTCCAAGTGTAAAGGTTACGTCATAGCGGATCCCAAAATAAAAATTATTATTTCCAAATGGCAGGAAATCCGCCCCCGCAGTTGCTGCCACGTTGTCCTCTTTGTCTAAAACTTCTTTCAGCTCATAGGTATCACCACTTTGTGAAAATTTTAACCTGTATCCTTCTTTCACGGTCAAACCTTTTGTCTTTGCCGCGGTCGCTCCGTCTTTCGGGAAAACGCCCGGTTCGTTCACACTGAAAAGAACTTCTTTGTAATCATCACTTAACCCGGTAACGATCCCTGTTTTTTTCGCATTTTCTCCACTTCCGCCGGTATACACATTGATATGCTGGTCGGTTGTGGTTCCATTTTTACCTGTTTTTTTCGTGACGGTGTCATATTGATTCTCACTTAAATTCTGGGATACCGTTCCGACCGTAAAACGATTGTCTTTTTGCTCAGACGGATAGTTGGAATCCGCATTGATACTCAGATCCGCCCTCTGTTGTCCGGCTGTGTCATAAGGGATCACCTCATAGTCATAAAATGACGCCTCGCCGATATAGTCCGTATTTTTTGCCTGATAGAAAACTTTTACGACACTGTCCTCATGGATCTCAATGTTTTCAAGTTCACTCTGGGAAAATGTTTTTCCGTTTACCTGCACATGGTTCACGTCCCAGTTTAACGCCTTATTATAGTCGTTGATTTTTGCTCCCGGTGCCATCGTGCAGACATCATCGCTGTAAATTTTTGCATTCTGCTCATCCTGCGCCTGATATTTGCTGTTGTCATAATGTTCGATGGTCACGGTCACGTTGTTATCTCCATGATTGACGATGACATATTTCGAAAAATGATCCGTGCCAAATGTCACCTCGCCGTCGGCAGAAGTGTTCGCATTCATATCCACCATCTCATTTTTTGTCTCATCAAAATGATACACGCTCGCCGAATCGCCCTCTTTCACCTGCGCAAGCGATAACTGCACCTGCACGGTTGCCCCGGGCTCCACTTCTTTTCCATCTTTTACAAAGGAGATGTCATACGCCACAACCTCCTCTTTTTCTTTCGACTCGCCCTCCATCGCTTTATCGATTGATGCCTCCATTTCTGCTGTGACGGCTACCGGTGCCACGACAAGCTCTGCGCCTGCCGGAAGATCGGTCTCATTCGAAAGTGTTACGACCACGCGGACTGCGTCATTGGAATAGTCGAAGACGGTTTTTAATTCCGGTTGTTCTGTCTCCTCTGTTTTCTCCGTCTCCTCGATTGCTTCAGTCGCCTCAGTGCTCTCGGTCACTTCTGTGTTCTCGATTGCTTCGGTGCCTTCGACTGCTTCCGTCCCTGTTGCATTCCCGGTATTGCTGGTCACTTTCGTGCTCTCGCTACTCTCTGTGTCTGGCAGATCCTCTGCATTCGAATCACTGTCTGCCTCTGACACATTCTCTTCCTGCCCTGCATTTTTCGTCTCATTCAACATCTCTGTGGAAACTTCCGCAAAAACATCCGTGGTGTCTACACTTGTCGCATTGGTGACGGTCACATTGGATGTCAGTAACGTCAAACATAACAGGAATGCTATCACTTTTTTTACACTCGCTGCAAATTTCATAGAATCCTCCTTACTTTTGCCCTTTGATCTACTGTTTTCTCTTCCAAAGATCTCATCCACTGTATTTATTTAAAATATTTTCCGCTGTTTTCACTTTCTCTATATGAATCTTAATTTTCAGATTCCGGTAAACTTTATGATCCTGATAAAATTTTGAAATAATCCGGTTTGCGACCAGCATTCCACCCTCATAAGTGCATGCAGAAAGCAAAATCACATACTGTGAATCGCTGAACTGTGCCACTGCATCCCCGGGACGGAGCGATTTTTTCAATGTCTCCACCAGATGAGGCATCGCATTGCGGATGCGGAACAGATTGACATCACTGACCTTACTTCCGGTATACTCCCCCGCCTTTAAGGTCAGAAGCAGAATATATTCATTTTCATCAAAACGCGCTGTCTTTCTCACCTGAAGCCTGCAAATTTCCCGAAAGACCGGATACCCGCACAAAAACGCTCCCGCTGGATCCTGTTCTGCAATATCCTGATGCACCTGTGCGATTCCCTGCGCATTTCCGCTTTTATTCTGTTTCAGTAATTTATCATAAACGCCCTTTAATTTTGACAGTTCACAGATTCCGAGCTGCTGCTGCAACGTCCGGCATGCATTCTCGTACACTTCCAGGGCAGAACCAATTTTATTTTTTCCTGCCAAAGCCTTGATCAGATAACAATATAACTCTTCATCGAGATTTTCCTGCTGAAGTGCCTGACTGCAAAGCTGCTCCAGATTCTCATATTTTTCCGCGCGGACATAACATTCGCACAGATACCGGACGCAGTTTAAATACAAAGAGTGATAATAAGTATTCAGCATCATCACCCAGTGCATATCTGCAACTTTTGTCATGAAATCACCCTGATAGAGTGCAAGCGCCGCTTTTAATTTCCGTATTGCCTCCCCCTCTGAAATAGTTTTCTGCTTTGCAGATTCAAACATTTGTTCGAACTGTTCTGCATCCACTGCCACATCCTGTCTGGGATTCCAGCGGTAGGAACCATGATCGGTCAGGATAAAATCCTCATCTCCAAAGTTTTTCTTCAGAAAGACTCTCAGACGATACATCAGATTTTTCAATGCACCTGTCGGATTTCCCGTTTCTTCCTCCTGCCACAGTGCATCTGCCATGTCATAAAATGTCAGCGTCTGATTTCTGTGAAGGATCAGATAAGCCAGCAGATTTATCATTTTGGGAGATCGTATCTCTTCCTCATTCACAATATGTTCTTCATCCCTGATCTGAAATTTTCCCAGAGTCCGAATCATCAGCATGCAGTTCTCCTCCTCTTTTCCAGCTCTGACTGCCAGATTTTTCCTGTAAGTCTAACATGCATGCATTGCCATAAAAGTCGAATACTGTACCTAAAAAACCTGCTTACTTAGACCTTTTTCTATTTTTATATACAAGAAAAGCAATCAGTCCAGCAATAAAAACTGCTACGATTCCGCCGATCACCGGCACTGCCACAGGTACAGATGCTGCATCGATCTCCTGCGCTGCAAGGTCTGCATCTTTCCCGTCCACGTCACCGGAAGATGAACTCTCATTCTCTGCTGTGTTCGACAATGGTGTCTCGCTCTCTTCGATGTCGACAACTCCATCATTCCCATCTCCATCCACCAATGGTGTCTGCTCCTCTGGAATTTCAACATTGCTATCGTCTACGGTCTGGTCTTCATTATCATCTGCCGGAGCATTTACTGCATTGTCCGCTGCATTATTTGCGTTATTATCTGCCACGTTATTTGCTGTATTGCCTACCGGCGCATTCACTGCATTTGACGCATTATTTACTACATTTGCAGTAAATCCTGTCGGCTGGGAGGTTCCGGGAACGATGACCGTCTCCTCAACCTCGTTCACAACTGTCTCTGTCCGTGTTGTGCCCGGAACCACGTTTGTCACCGTGCTGGTGATCGTCTCCACAGCCCTGGTGTAGCGGTATTCAAACGTTGCCGTGTTCTCTTTCCCTTTTTCCAGTTTTATAATTTTACTGCTCTCTGTCGGTGTATAATCCGAAACGGTCACCGGAATGACCGTGATTGTTTCCTCGGCATTTCCATAGATGATCTGTGGAGTTGCAATCTGTTCCTTCGTCTGACTGTCTATGAAACTCACCGTATAGGAAACCGGATCGATCAGACGTTTATAATCCAAAACATACTCTGTATTCCGCTCCACCGCAGTTCCCACAACACCGTTAAAGGCTTTCAACCCATATGCTGCCTCTTTTTCATAGTGCAGGCAGTTAGAAAACCATGATGTCAGCCTTGCATCACTTTCCCAGCCAGGCACTGTGAAAGCAAGTGTATCTCCCTTTGCAACTTTTACCTTAATATAATTTTTTGTCACTTCCATTCCATCGGAAACAGTGATCTTATCTGTATCAAAACAAGCAATATTTCCTGCACGGAATGTCACTGTATACATTCTTTTTTCCACCGCTTCTTTCTCTTCCGAAGCTTTCACCGTTGTCATTGGAAGCACCATCGCCATGAATAGAAAAACCGTAAGAAAGCCCGTAATTATTTTTTTTACTTTTTTCATGACTTGCGCTCCACCTTTCTTTTTTTCACTGCAATCCCGACAAGCACAACACCTGCCAATAGAATTCCTGCAGATACCGTCACTGTCAGAGTATCCCCTGTCCTGACACCGTTTGCCAGTGGAACAAGCTGTTCTGTGACTGTCTTAGGGATCACTTTCTTTACAACCTTTGTCACCACATTGTCTTCTCCGTGCTCCGTCACATAATTTGTGACCACCACCGGCTTTCTGTCGTCTGCATAGTACGCCCGGAATTCAAATTCCATCGCACCGGCTGTGTACGAATAATCAATTCCATCTGCGCTGTCCATACCTTCTCCATCTAAAGTCAATGTCACATAGACATCCGCCGACTCCCCCGGATCCAGTGCTGTCATATAACGATACTCATTCAATTCTGTAATTTCAGTTAAACCTTCGACACTTGCCACATTTTCTGCATAACCACCTGCATCTGCATCCAGCAAAGATGTCCTGCCGGTATCATTGCCGATCTCCACCTGAAACTCATATGCTCCACCAGACGCTTTTCCTGCTTCTTCCAAAGCATCCGTTGTCTTCTGCGAAATAAAAAAAGATGCCTTATGACTGTTTTGATTCTCAATTTTAATGACAACGGTCCTGCTGTCTCCGGGTGCCATGCCATCAAAAGCACTGGAAAGCTCTGTCTTATCTTTTGTATATACAAGCTGATTTTCCTCTGTCAGCTGCACAGTCTGAATTTCTGCCGCACTGACCACCGATGAAAATCCACAAGTCCAAATAAGCAACAGAACGGCTGCTATATTTTTTATTTTCATATGCTCCAATCTCCTTCAACCGTTATCTTGTTTCTGAAACAGACAAAATCGTTCCATTTTCATCAAACTCCGGGAACACGCCAAGCTCTGCTGCGATCGCATCTTTTGCGTTATTCGCCTGAACTGCCGTAACTTCGTATTCTAACGTATAGACTGCATCTGCAAATCCATTTCCCATAGATTCCTTAAAATGAATTCCGTCCATAAAGTTTGTTGTCGTCTGTTCTGGAGCCAGCGGCTTTGTGTAGTACATCACCGTCTGCTCATCATCCTCATACCCGATGATCCAGTCCTGATTATGTACATAGATATCATCCGCCTCCCCTGCACTCACAAGTCCGCCGCTTTTTGTATCCCATGCATGATAAATGACTACTTTTACATACACATCATAACCATCCGGGATATCGTTTTGTACTGCCTTCGGCATGATGATCGTTTCCCCCGGCACGATCGTAACCGGTTCTTTTTCCCCACCGTCTGCCAGTGCCACAGGTTGATCCCCGATCACCGTGACTCCCACACTCTTAATGGAAATATTTGCTACTGCCTTTTCACTTTTTGTATTCAGAGCTGCAAGCGTTCCGCCAACCATCGTTGTCAGGATCAATACTGCAGCGATTCCCATAAGCATGTATTTTTTCTTCACTCTCCATCTCCTCCGCTCATCCATTGAATTTTTTATAAATCCTTGTGTTATTATAGGTATCCCCGGTCACACAATGGTCACACGAATATTTTATGCAGCAGACCGCACGAAATGCACTTTGTTTCTTCACTTACGCAAAAATACCTCCCGGCAGATTTGGGATTGTTACCCATATCTGCTCAGGAGGTATCCTGTCATTTCAAAAATATTGATTTTTCTTCACACTTTAAGCAATCATTTTACATCCACTATCTCACATAGATATTGGAAAGATTGTCTAAAATCTCTCCTGCAACATCCGGTTTATTCATCGTGTAAATATGCACATGATTGACACCGTTGGCGATCAGATCAATGATCTGCTCTGTTGCATATGCAATTCCCGCCTGACGCATTGCTGCCGGGTTGTCTCCAAACCTGTCTACGATCGCAAGAAATCTCGGTGGAACCATATTGCCGGACAAAGATGTGATACGTTTGATCTGGCTTGCGTTGGTGACAGGCATAATACCTGCTACAATCGGAACATCTATTCCTTTTTTTAATGCCTTGTACATAAAATTGTATAAAATGTTATTGTCAAAAAACATCTGTGTGGTGAGGAACTCGCATCCTGCATCCACTTTCTCTTTCAAATGGTCGAGATCTTCAAAAATCGTTGCTGCTTCCGGGTGTCCTTCCGGGTAGCATGCACCACCGATACAGAAATCACCCTGTGCTTTGATATCTGCGATCAGTTCACTTGCGTGCTTGTACTGATCCGGCAGCGGAAAATCTGCATTTGCAGGAATATCGCCACGGAGTGCAAGGATATTCTCGATATTTGCTGCCTTTAACTCCTCAATGACAGATGCCACCTTTTCTCTGGTGGAAGAGGCACAGGTCAGATGTGCCAACGCCGGAATGTTATTGTTACGCACTTCCTCTGCAAGCTTTACCGTATAATCAGATGTTCCACCTGTTGCGCCGTAAGTGACACTCATATATGCCGGCTTTAATGCCGCCATATCTTTTACGATATTTTTATAATTTTCCAACTGCGCACCCTGTTTTGGTGGAAAAAGCTCGCAGGAAATCGTCACTTCATCTTTGTTTAATAATTCTGTTAATCTCATCTTTTTGTTCCTCAATCTTCTTTCTTATATATTAAAAACTTCTCAGTTTATCCGTTCCATCATCCACCGTATTCTCGATTTTTCGTATCTCCACAAAATAGGAATAGTTATCGTTTACTTTTACTTCACAGCGGTCACCTGTTTTGTGTCCCAACAATGCTTTTCCGAGCGGCGATTCGTTACTGATCAGATTTTTCAGGGAATTGCCGCGGATGGTTGTGACAATTTTATAGGTTTCTTCCTCGTCATCATCCTCAAAATAGACGGTAACGGTATTGTTCATTCCGACTTCATCATCCGCAGAATCCGTAGAAATAATCTTTGCCGTTCTGATCATTTTCTCCAGATAACGGATACGGCTCTCATTCTGATTTTTGTCCTTTTTTGCTGCATGGTATTCAAAATTTTCACTGAGGTCACCATGCGCACGTGCCTCTTTGACTGCTTCCAGCGCATTTTTTCTCACAACCAGCTTCCGATACTCAATCTCTTCTTCCATTTTCTTTATGTCCTGTTCGGTCAACTCGTCATACATGAATCCCAACCTCCATTTTCCATCTCTATCGGTACTGATCCTGTACCATTCTCATTATGATCTGCAGATCTGTCTCTTATAAAAACACCTGTTCTATTGCGATTTTCTCCGGCAGACAGCGTTCGATCGCACTCCCTTTCCGGCAGACAGACAGCCAGACATCCCGTTTGACATTCCATGTTTTCAGATAATATTCTCCCACCTGTTCTTCCATCGTGGAAAAAGAATCCAAAGACATTGCGATCCCTGTTCCAACCGCCTTGATGTAGGCTTCCTTCCTCGTCCATATTCCGGTAAAAGCCTCATCTGTCCAACATTTTTCCAGATATTTTCTCTCATCTTCTGCAAAAAAACGCTGTGCGATCTTCTGTTTTCCGGTGCGCATCAGCTCCACATCCACACCTATATCCTCTGTGCCAAAAGCTGCTGCCACATACATGCCCGAATGGCTGAGGTTAAACATAAGCGGAAGCCGTTCTCCCTGCCCTGTCCCAAGATACGGCTTCCCATTTTTTCCATATACGAAGCTTACCTGTTGAAAAGACCGTGTCTGTCCGGTCTGCTCCATCTCTGCTGCAGCAGGCGATCCCACAGGTATTGTCTGCGTGTAACCATACTGCCGCAGACCGTACTCCAATAACAGACCTGCCCCAAAGGCACGAAGCCTGTCATCTTCATTTTTACATTGTTTTATTTTCTGTTGTCTGGCGCAGCACAAAAACTCCCACAACTGTGGTTGATCTGATCTGTCACGCAAGGCACTGATATCTGAATAAAACACGCGCAGTTTTTTTTGATTATCCACTACTTCTGATGCTCCTGCAGAACTTCTTTTTTTCGCCTTGTGGAATCCCAGACATTCTGCACACGTCTGGTCACGATCTCCGGAATAAACGGTTTTACAATGTAATCGCTTGCTCCTAATTCCATCGTCAATACCTGTTGTTCTGTTGTATCATCCGCCGTGATGATCACCACCGGAATATTTAAGATCCTTGGATCATTCTTCCTTTCCTGCATAAAAGTCTGTCCATTCATGCCAGGCATCATCAGATCTAACAGAATCATATCCACTTTATAATTCTGTTCCTCTAAAATACGGAGTGCCTCTTCCCCATCTCCTGCCTGCAGGATATGGTAATCTGTTTCAAAAATACTCTCCAGCGATGCCCGGTTGATCTCCATATCATCCACGACAAGCATGGTTTTCTCGTTTACCTCTTCTTCCATCAGTGCAAGACGATACTTTGCAAGTTCATTGTCCATCTCCCGCTGGATCGTGATATCGTCAATGCAGCCAAAAATAATATGGCGTTCCCCTACCCTGTTAATATACTTCAGACGAAGTTTGATCCAGATCTCCCTGCCAGACTCGAGAAAACGTTTCACTTCACATTCCGCAGTACTTTGATTCTCCACAACCTGTGCAAAAGCATCCATAAACCTTTCTCTGTCAAAGTGATCAATGGATCCCTCAATCTCCTTGTGCACACGGTCTGTGTCATGATAACCAAACAGGTCATAATAAGCGTCATTTACACGCACCACTTCAATATTTCTATCGCAGTACTCATAAATTGCGGCTGCCTGCATCATGTTGGAGAAAATCATTTCCATCTGCATATTCGCCGTCCAGATGGCATTCGTGTCGTTGGATGTTCTCCTTGTCTCATCATCTTTAAAGTATGGCTGTTCATACAACAGCTTTTCATATTCTTTTACCGGCATTGGTCTTGCAAAATAAAATCCCTGCACATATTCGCATCCGATGCTGTGCAGAAACGATACCTGCTCTTTGCGCTCCGCACCCTCAGCTACGACCGGCATGTTCAGCCACTTTGCCATGCGGACTACCGATGCCAGAATGTTTTCACTCCTGCCATCATCTCCGGAACCATCCAGAAACTTCATATCGATTTTCAGGACGTCAACCGCAATATCTTTTAGTACATTCAGCGAGGAATAACCACTTCCAAAATCGTCCATCAAAATAGAAAAACCTTTTTTCTGAAGCTGTTCCATCATCTCTTTGATTGCTTTTGGGTTTCCTGTATATGCACTCTCTGTCAGTTCTAACTGCAGCCATTCCGGTGGAATATTGTATTTTTCTGTCAGTCCGCAGATCACATCCACAATTTTGGGATTATAAAGACTTACACGCGAAATATTGACGGAAACCGGAAATATTTTTCTTCCCTCATCTCTCCATCCCGCAAGCAGCTGGCATGTCTTTTCCCAGACATACTGATCCAGCTTCAGGATAAAACCGTTCCGCTCAAATACCGGGATAAATTCTCCCGGCGATACCATCCTGCCATCTGCTGTGATCCATCGCACCAAAACTTCTGCTCCTGCAATGGAATTTCGCTGAAGTTCATATTTTGGCTGCAAATACAGCACAAACTCTTCGTTCTTCAGCGCATTCTTCATATTGTTGATGATGCGCTGCTCCTTGATGATCTCCTCACTCATCTCTTTTGTGTAAAAGAAATAGTTCTGGATATAATTTCCCTTACAGTTTTTAGATGCAAGATTTGCCTTGTCATACATCTCGTTGATGGAATGATCACGGTTTTTCACAAGATATACCCCGAAGAAAGGCGTGATGTCAAAATCCAGAGGATATTTTTCCATCTGATTCGTGAATTTCTTCACAAAGTCTGTGATCTCTTTCTCATTTTTATAAGAAAAGCATACCGCAAAAATATCTGCCTCTATTCTTCCATAAGTAATATAACGATATTCCTTTTCCACATTCTGCAGATAATCTGCCATATACTTTAATAAATTATCACCCTCATCCATTCCAAAAAAGGAATTGATCAGCTGAAATTTTTCAATATCGATCCTGATGAACACAAAATCTTCCATGCTGAAAATGTTCAGCATATTTCTCGTATTATAAAAGAACTTTGATTTGTTCAAAATGCCGGTGAGCACATCATGCTCTGCACGGTATTTTAATTCACCATCCACTCTCATCTGACTGCGCTCGATCACGTTCTTTACACGAAAACGCACGATCGTCGGATCATAAGGTTTCCGCATAAAATCCCATGCTCCGTATTCCAGACACTTGCACTCGATCTCATCATTGATTTCTCTCAACATTGCGATCACAGGTATATTCTGATATCTTGCATCCCTGTGAAAAATTTCTAAGAGTTCCAGTCCGCTCATGTCCGGCATGATCAGGTCAAGAATGATCACAGTTACCGCCTGATACTTCTCCTCTAAAACTGCTAATGCATTCTGTCCATTTTCTGCTTCAAGCACGATATAATTGTCATTTAAAATTTCCCGTAATGCAGTCCTGTTATGTCTTGCATCATCCACAATTAATATTGTATGTTTCCTTGTCATAAGCCCTTGTGCCAGTCCTTCTCCATTTGTTAGTGGTTTCAGCCACCAGTCAAAATCTTTTTTCTTCCGTACATACCATATACTTATATGATAACAGACTTATTTTTTCTTTTCAATACAAGAATTTTTATCTGTCATTCACTTAAAAATCCATGTAAGAGAGATACAGCTCCTCAAAATCATTTTCTTCTGCCAGATTGATGACGTCTGCCATGGTCTGGATTTTTTCAAGTTCTTCTTTTGAAATTCTGCCAAGTAAAACCTCTTTTGTCCCTGCAAGAACTGTATTTCCAGCCGGGATCGTTTTCATCTCCAGTTCTTTCGGGATCAGGCCAATCCCTGCCGCCTTTTTGATATCTATCTTTGTTCCAAATCCACCTGCAAGATAACAGTCGTCCACTTCGTCAAACGTAATGCCCGCCTTTTTTACTAAAATATCCACTCCTGCACGGATCGCCGCTTTTGCCATCTGAAGTTCCCGGATGTCATTCTGTGTAAATTTTACTTTTTCTGCCAGCTCATATCCGGTGTCAAAATAAAGATCCGAATATGTTCCATGTTCATCGATCATCTGATGCTCCCGGAGTTCATACACCAGATCGATCATACCTGTTCCGCAGATTCCGATCGCCTGCTGTTTCTTATTTTCTCCATCTGTTTCACCGATCACCTGAAATCCGGCTTTCCCTGTCTTCTCCATGAAAACATGGGAGATCACTCCCGGAATGCTCGCCATGCCACAGGAAATATTTCCGCCTTCAAACGCCGGTCCTGCAGACGTGGACGTCACATACATATGACGGCAATTTCCAAGCACCATCTCCCCATTCGTTCCAATATCCAGCAGCAAATGATATCCCTCGGATCTGTGCATATTCATTTTTGCAATGCCAGCCATGATATCAGCCCCTACAAATGCAGAGATTCCAGGCAAAATCACAACTTTTGTATCCAATTCTTTCATTCCAAGAAAATCTGCAGCACTGCCTTCCATCCATGAAAGGTCAACTGGCAGAAAAGGCGCCACCCCCAGCGTCTCACATGAAAATCCGCGAAGCAGATGACACATCGTTGTGTTTCCTGCAATCACGATCCTTTGTATCTGCTGTTCCGTTATCTTTTCTTTTTGAAGAAGCTCCCGGATCAGTTTCTGAAGATCCTGCCGGATACACCATTGTATCTCCCACTTTTTCCCATTGTTAGAGGCATCTATCCTTGAAAGCACATCTGCACCGTAGGTTCTCTGATGATTGACTGATACTGCGGTCTGACAGTCCGCTTCGGTTTTCAGGTTCACTAACAAGGCTGCCAAAGTCGTGGTGCCGATGTCGATACAGATTCCATAAATTGCATTTTTTATTTTTTCTGGCGTTCGGGTTTCTGTAAATCCTTCCCCATCTGCTGTTTTGCATGCTTTTGCAAAATCTTCCGCTGTATTTTTCGGGATTTCTTCTGTTCTCTGATTCTCCCACTGCGAAAGGACTTCTATCATTTCTTCCGGTTCCGGAATTTCAACTACGTATTCTCCCATTGGATATGACTGGCATGCCAGACGATAGCCTTGCTCCAACTGCTTTTCCGATAAAAACTCTCTATCCTGCTTCGTCGGTTCCGTTGCTCCGCTCTGAAAACGCACCACGCATTTTCCGCAGGTTCCGTTTCCGTTGCATGGAGCACTGATATATTCATTTTTTTCCTGTAAAATTCTCAAAAGACTCTTCGGTTGGTTTTCTCGTAAAATCCTATCCATAGAAATTCCTCTTCCAAAATAGTTAAACTTACATCCGATATCGTAAATCTAATTTATACTTTCCATCTTTCGCAGTAATATAATATGTTATTCCATTTCCGTTTCCATCTGAAATGTACACATAATGTGTGCAATCACTATCAAACTGTGTAAATTGTAACGAATTCAAATCTATTTTCTTTTCTTTAAAATAGTCGAAGTCTGCCTCTAAATTCTCTTTTACACTTTTTCCAGTTACTTCTTTTTCTAAGCCAGAATAAGTAAAAGAAGCCAATGTATCATAATCCTGTTTTTGATATGATGCAAGTATCTTCTCACAAAAATCATCTATATTTTCCTTACAGATATATTTATTTTCTGCAAAGGGAAGTACATGACGCCGCAATGCTACTCCAATGTCTGCCTTTTTCAGTGCCGGGGCATCATTAACACCATCTCCTGTCATGGATACAATGTTTCCTTTCTCCTGCCATGCACGCACGATACGGATCTTGTGTTCAGGAGAAACTCTGGCGTAAACAGAAATCCCTTCCACAAAATCTTTCAGTTCTTCATCGGACATTTTGTCAATCTCTGCACCCTCGCATGCTTCAGATTCATTTTCAAGAATTCCAATTCTCTTTGCAATGGCAGCAGCTGTCACCTTATGATCTCCTGTAATCATAATCGGACGGATTCCTGCGCATTTACACTCTTCTACAGCAGCTTTTGACTCTTCTCTCGGCGGATCCATCATTGCGATCAGACCCAGGAATATCAGATGATCTTCATCCTCCAGCGTAAGCTCCGTCTCATCTGATACTTCTTTATAAGCAAATGCAAGAACTCGTAATCCCTCTCTTGAGTATTTCTGATTCTGCTCTTCGATCACTCTTCTTGTCTCTTCTGTGATCTCATGAGTCTCCCCTTTCATCTCAATCCAATCTGTCCGATTCAAAAGAACATCGACTGCTCCTTTGACAATCATCGTTGGCACTCCGTTTAATGAATGCTTTGTTGCCATCATCTTACGGTCACTGTCAAATGGGTTTTCACTTTCTCTTGGATACTTTACTCTGACTTCTTCCGGGTCAAGACCCAGAGTGCTTCCTAAATTAATCAGCGCTGTCTCTGTC
>OQVT01001135.1_pt1 | contig 16471 bp, 14 predicted proteins | sample 1691561 | NCBI WGS metagenome assembly OQVT01 (sample SAMN03418260, study PRJEB22391) | human gut metagenome | biome: human-gut; feature: organic feature; material: feces | host: Homo sapiens | place: Tanzania | collected 2013-01 | reverse complement strand
ACGATAGAATAACTCTTGTTGGTGGAGATAGCGGTACCGGTAAAACTGTGCTTTATGAAATGTTAGAAGATTTACGATTAACTGATGAATATAAAGCTATAAAATTGTTTAATTACAAATCAGATAATTTCTCAGAATCGATTGAACAGTGCAGAGATAGTTTTATTGTGGTCGATAATGCAGATAATTTGATTAATGATGAGGTCAGACGTTTTATTAATTTTGAGCCGTCGAATCAATATATGCTTTTCCTACGAAATTGCGATGGTCTCAATGTTTCTGATAAAAGTTTTAAGGTGTTGAAGTTTGACAATAATAGGATAACACTGGAAGAGGAGTTGTGATATGAGATATTTATGGACAGAGGATACTGGTGCAGGGCTTCACTTCTGGGAATTAGTTAATCAGCTTTTCTTTGACAATGAGTTTGCCGTTGAGAGTAAAGGGAGCAATCAGGGATTATTGGATGCAGTATTAGACTTGAATATTAAAGAGGATGATAAATACTATATTGCATTTGATTATGTGGTTGATAATCAGGACATTCGCAACAAGTATCGTATGTTGAAGTTAATAACAAATAAGTCGGAATGAAAGATTGTAATTCTGGATATGATTTGTTTTGAGTACCTAATTCTTGCATTTGACAAGCTGGTAGAATGGACAGGCACCGGAAAGACAGATAAAATAAAAATCCGTGAGAAGATTTTGGGGGCAGTTGAGAATCACAGAATCGATTTATCAAGGATTGATGATGAGAAAACATTACAGTACATAGCAGGATTTAAGAGATATTCTACAGAACATGTGATGAAGTCATTGGTGGGTGAATTTACGCAAAATGAGAAGTGGTCCGTGAAGGGGGCTCTTATGGGTGAGTGTTGGTACAAGGATTGTTGTGTGTCAGAGCGTCCGGATAATCTAAGATGTGGTAAGCCGGAGGTTGTGGATGGGAATGAGAAGATGAGGATGCTGATACGGTCGGAGGAAGTGCATCGCATATTAGAGTTTATGTAAATTGGTTATTTCTGAGTAATCTTTATTTTTTAATAAAAAACTATGAAGGAATTCAAAGTCAAGAAATCCTCATATGCAGACTATGCTTAGATTGGTTGGATTTGGCGATGATGCTTATGATGAAGATGGAAAAGGAATCTGCTGATAAATCAGCAGAAAAATTAGCAGAATCAGCAGAAAAGGCAGCAGATTTTAAATTTACTCATACAGATGGAATAGAAATAGAGGTGGTAAATATGTGTAAGGCATGGGATGATCATAAAAAGCGTGGCATTCAGGAGGGAATGCAGCAGGGCCGTCTTTTTGAAATTTATCTTTCAGTACAGGAGGGAGACTATTCTGCAAAAAGAGGTGCCGAGAAAGCAGAGATGTCGCTCGATGAATTTGAAAAAGCGATGAGCAAAGCAGGATATAAAATACCTGAGCTGGTATAATAATCCAAATATATTTCACACAAACCGGTCTATCCGTGGTACAATAAGCCACAGACAGACCGGTTTTTTAGAGTATAGCTACAATAAAAGAGGATAGACAAACAGATATGTACAAGACGAAAATAGACAATCTTGATTTAAAACAGATTGCTGACAGTGGTCAGTGCTTCAGATGGAAGAACACAGGAGAAAACGAATACACTGTAGTGGCATTTGACAGGGCGCTTCGGATTAAGCAGGACGGGAATGAGTTTGAGCTGGACTGTGATGAGGCAGACTGGAACAATATATGGAAAAGCTATCTGGATATGGATACGGATTATGCGGGGATTGCAAAGCTTATAGCAGATGGAGATGATGCGCATCTGAAGGAGGCATATGCATATGGCAGTGGTGTGCGCATTTTAAGGCAGGATTTGTGGGAGATGATTGTTACTTTTATGATTTCCCAGAATAATAACATAAAGCGAATCACAAACAGTGTGGATTTACTTTGCAGGCGGTGCGGACATAAAATAGACGGCAGTGCAGAGGGTGAAGAGCTGTATACATTTCCAAAGCCCCTTGAGGTACCGGATGAGGTTTTTGATGACAGGAGTATGGGCTTTGGCTATAGAGCACAGTATCTGAAGGAAATATATGAGTATGGCGTAAATAATCCTGACTGGCTTGATAATCTGCGCAAAATGAGCTATGATGAGGCGATGGAAAGCCTGCTTTCTCGCAAAGGAATTGGCAAAAAGGTGGCAAACTGTATATGTCTTTTTGGTTTGCATCATGTTGATGCGTTTCCGATAGATACGCATGTAAAGCAGCTTTTGGACAAATATTATAGTGATGGCTTTGATTTTGAGCGCTACAAGGGTGTGGCGGGAATTATCCAGCAGTATTTGTTTTATTTTGAATTGTAGTAATTATTCAGAATCACTGAGAACAAGAAAACTGATGAGTCATGCTTGCATGTAAGCAGCAGTTTTTCTTGTTCTCAAAGTGGCTCGAATAGTTACGAATTGTAAATAATATGAGAAAGAGAAAGGATAAACGATGTACGTTATAGTAGGACTTGGAAATCCTGACAAAAAATATGAGCACACAAGACACAATATCGGATTTGATGTGATAGATGCGCTTGCTGATAAATATAATATAAGTGTGACAGACAAAAAGCACAAGGCGCTTTGCGGAAGCGGAGTGATTGAGGGCATGAAGGTGCTGCTCGTGAAGCCGCAGACATACATGAATCTAAGCGGTGAGTCTGTTGCAGAGGTAATGAATTTTTATAAGCTTGATCCGGATGAGGAAATGATTGTTATTTTTGATGATATTTCGCTCGAGCCGGGGCGTATCCGCATCCGCAAAAAGGGCAGCGCCGGCGGTCACAATGGGATTAAGAGCATCATTGCAATGACCGGCACACAGGGCTTCAGCCGTATCAAGGTCGGTGTTGGTGAGAAGCCACAGGGCTGGGATCTTGCTGACCATGTGCTCGGGCGTTTTGACGCTGAGGACAGGGCAAAGGTGGAGGAAGCTATCGGCCATGCGATGGATGCAGCAGTCCTTATGATGCAGGGCGAGACGGATAAGGCTATGAACATATATAATTAGCTTGAAATCGACAAGGTGATTTTGAACAGACAGAAATGGAGAATTGAAAGTGAAAGCATTTACAGAGCCACTCCTTTCCCTTGCGGGCTTTGAGGAGATGACAAAAACGGCAGAAAAATCGTCCGGACTAATATCTGTCACGGGATGCATAGATGCGCAAAAATCACAGATGATATATGCCTTTGGAGGTCACAGGAAAAACAAGCTTATTGTGACCTTTGGAGAGCAGAAGGCGAAGGAACTGTACGATGAGTACAGTTTTTTTGACAAAGAGGTGGTGTATTATCCATCAAAGGATGTGCTTTTTTACCAGTCGGATATCAGGGGCAATCTCCTGACAGCGGAGCGAATCAGGGCTTTGAAGGCTATCCGCGAGAAAGAGAGCGTGACGCTTGTTACCACCTTTGATGCGCTGATGAATACGATGGCGCCGATAGAAAAAATGTGGGAAAACGTGCTTACTCTCGAGCAGGGACAGCTTTTGGATTTGAAGGGAATACAGGCTGCACTTATCCGTATGGGCTATGAAAAGGAGTATCAGGTCCAGACGATGGGACAGTTTTCTGTCAGGGGCGGTATTCTTGATGTTTTTCCGCTGACGGAGGAGAATCCTATCCGAATCGAGCTGTGGGGAGACGAGATAGACACCATCAGATATTTTGACTGCGAGAGCCAGAAATCCATTGAAAATACAGATAGTGTGAGCATATATCCGGCAGCAGAGCTTGTACTGAGTGATGAGGAAAAGGCCGGAGGAATTGAAAAGCTTAGGGCAGAGGCAAAGCGTGTATCTGACAAGCTTAGGAAGCAGATGAAGACGGAGGAAGCCCACAGAGTGAGTGTGATGGCAGACGAGCTTACCGAGGAGTGGGGAGAGCTGTCCATGTATGCAGGCATGGATGCTTTTTTGTCATACTTTTTTGACGAGAGAGTCGGGCTTTTGGATTATTTTAATCCATCGGACAGCCTTATTTTCTTCGATGAGCTGACCAGATGCACTGAGCAGGGAAAGCTTACAGAGACCGAATTTTCAGAGAGCATGAAGCAGAGACTTGCGATGGGATATATACTTCCGGGGCAGATGAACGGCCTTTTTACAGAGAAGGAGATCGTAGCAAAGCTTGAGAAGTATTCGTGTATCGCACTCGGTGCGCTCGACAACAAAGCAAACGGACTGCACCAGCTGGGAAGCTATGGTATTCACTGTCAGAGCGTAAGCCCCTACAACAACAGCTTTGAGCTTTTGATAAAGGACTTAAAGCGCTATAAGAAAAACGGCTACAGAGTCATTCTTTTATCCGGTTCAAGGACAAGGGCAAAGAGGCTTTCAGAGGATATCACAGATCAGGGAATCACATGCTTTTACACTGAAAACTACGACCATGAGCTTTCCGAGGGGCAGATTATGGTCTGCTACGGCAAGGTGAGAAGAGGTTTTGAATATCCTATTCTAAAGTTTGCCGTGATTACGGAGTCTGATATTTTTGGGGCGCAGCAGAAGAAAAAGAAGCGTCACCGCACCTATGAGGGTGAGAAAATACAGAGCTTTACCGATTTGTCGGTGGGGGACTATGTGGTGCATGAAAACCACGGACTCGGCATTTACCGCGGTATTGAAAAGCTTGAGGTGGACAAAAAGGTAAAGGACTACATCAAGATAGAGTATCAGGGTGGCTCAAATCTCTATATTCTTGCCACCCAGCTTGATATGATACAAAAATATGCCGGAAAGGATGCCAGAAAACCAAAGCTCAACAAGCTTGGCGGTCAGGAATGGACCAGGACAAAGAACCGGGTCAGAGGTGCAGTAAAGCAGATTGCAGGAGATCTGGTGAAGCTGTATGCCCAGCGTGAGCAGCAAAACGGCTATGCCTTCGGCGAGGATACTGTGTGGCAGAGAGAGTTTGAGGAGCTTTTCCCATTTGATGAGACTGAGGATCAGATTCTTGCAATAGAAGCCACAAAGACTGATATGCAGAGCCATAAAATAATGGACAGACTGATTTGCGGTGATGTGGGCTACGGCAAGACGGAGGTTGCAATCCGTGCGGCCTTCAAGGCTGTGCAGGACAGCAAGCAGGTGGCATATCTTGCCCCGACAACCATTCTGGCGCAGCAGATTTACGATACGTTTTCGCAGAGGATGAAGGATTTTCCTGTGAACGTGGATTTGATGTGCCGTTTCAGAAGTGCAGCAGAGCAGAAAAAGACGATAGAGAAGCTCAAAAAGGGTGAGGTTGATATCATCATCGGAACACACCGCATACTTTCAAAGGATGTGCAGTTTAAGGATCTGGGGCTTTTGGTAATCGATGAGGAGCAGCGCTTCGGAGTGACCCACAAGGAGAAAATTAAGCAGATGAAGGTCAATGTGGATGTGCTCACACTGACTGCTACACCGATTCCGAGGACGCTTCACATGAGCTTAATCGGCATAAGGGATATGAGCGTGCTTGAGGAGCCGCCGATGGACCGTGTGCCGATTCAGACATATGTCATGGAGTACAATGATGAGCTTGTCAGAGAGGCAATAAACAGGGAGCTTGCCAGAAACGGACAGGTGTACTATGTGTACAATAAGGTGCGTGACATAGCTGACATAACGGCAAAGCTGCAGGAGCTGGTGCCGGATGCGACTGTTGCATTTGCGCACGGACAGATGAAGGAGACGGAGCTTGAGCGAATCATGTACCGTTTCATTAATGGTGAAATAGATGTGCTTGTATCCACGACCATTATAGAGACAGGACTTGACATCTCAAACGTCAATACGATGATTATCCATGATGCTGACAACATGGGACTTTCACAGCTTTATCAGCTTCGCGGACGAGTCGGCAGGTCTAATCGTACTGCGTATGCGTTTCTTATGTACAGGCGCAACAAGATGCTAAAAGAGGTGGCAGAAAAGCGTCTTGCGGCGATAAAGGAGTACTCAGACCTTGGCAGCGGCTTTAAGATTGCCATGAGAGACCTTGAAATCCGAGGTGCGGGCAATCTGCTCGGAGCAGAGCAGAGCGGACATATGGAGGCAGTGGGCTATGATTTGTACTGCAAGATGTTGAGCGAGGCTGTAAAAGAGGCAAAGGGTATCGAGGATATCAGTGACAAATTTGACACGACCGTGGATATCGTAACCGATGCTTATATTCCGGCAGGTTATATCGCAAACGAATTCCAGAAGCTGGATATATACAAGCGCATTGCGGGCATAGAGACGGAGGAAGAAAAGGACGAGATGCTCGAGGAGCTCATAGACAGATTTGGTGAACCGCCAAAATCAGTGCTCAGTCTGCTTCGCGTGGCAAGGCTCAAGGCACTGGCACATGCCGTATATATCACCGAGATAAAGCAGACAGGCTCACAGATAAAGCTTACCATGTTTGAAAGGGCAAGGATAAATCCGGAGAAGATTCCGGAGCTTGTTGCTCAGTATAAATCCTCTCTCAAATTTAATATGGCAGAAAACCCATATTTCGTGTTTGATTTAAAAAATGGCAGCGTGGCAAAGAAGCAGGATGTGCTTGATGTGGTGGAGGAGCTGGTTTCGCAGATGCGTATGGAGCTGATTTCGGCTGCCACCACCTAAATTCATGTAGCACATAGCACCTAAAATTTATGTGGCATATAGCATAGGAAAAGCCCTGTGTTTTACGTGAAATTGACGATAATTTACAAAGTTTAGAAAATGCTTGCCAGCAGGTCTGAAAAGCTCTATAATATACGAGCGATACTATACCAATTTTAAAGAGGATAGATACAATGAAAGCGAAAAAAGTAATAGCCATGTTATTAGTTGCAACACTCTCAGTTACAGCTTTTACAGGATGCACAATAAATAAAAACGCAACAGTTGCGACATTAGATAAAGAGGATATCAAGCTTGGGCTTGTTAATTTTATGATAAGATACCAGGAGGCCGGTTACGATGACATGTATATACAGTACATGGGTGAGGGCTACTGGGACAAGACAGTATCAGGCAATAATACTGTGCTTGAGACATGGAAGAAAAATGCCATCGAGGAAGCTCATGAGCTTTACACATTAAAGGCGCATCAGTCAGATTACGATGTAGAGGTTTCTGATGATGAGAAAAAGGAAATCAAAAAGGCCGCAAAGAAGTTTATGAAGGCCAATTCCGACGATGTGATAGACGAGATGAGTGCCACACAGGAGATTGTCGAGGAATATTTAGAGCTTCGTCTCATAAAGAGCAAGATGTATGCCGCAATCATCAAGAATGCAGATTCAAGTGTGACAGATGAGGAAGCCAATATGGCTGCATACACTATCGTAAAGCTTGACTACAAGGGTGCATATGACTCTAATTACCAGTATCAGACATATACAGATGAGCAGTCAGCACAGATAAAGGCACAGGCAGATGCAGTGGTAGAGGCGCTTGCAGGCGGATCATCTTTAGAGGATGCAGCCAAGGCAGCAGGCACTACAGCCACAACAGGCACATACGCCACATACGTTGATCCGGACGCGGAGAAGACAGCTGATTCAGATAAGAAATCAGATGACACAGAGTCTACCGAGTCTGTAAGTGATACAGAGTCTACAGAGAGCTCAGAGTCATCAGACAGCAAGACAAAGGACAGTGTATACACTACAAACAATCTTGATCAGAGCGTTGTAGATGCACTCAATTCCCTCGAGGAGGGGCAGACCTCAGACCTCATCACTACAGACAGCACTTACTATATCGTAAGGCTCGACAAGAAGACAGATGAGGAAGCAACAGAGTCCAACAGAAAGACTGTAAAGGGCAATAAAGAGGACAAATATTACAATGACATCCTTTCAGGATGGCAGGATGATGAAAAATGGTCTGTAAAGCAGAAGCAGCTTGACAAGATCAAGGTTCACAATTATTTTACTACTACCAAGAAGAACGAAAAGGCTGCAGACACAAGTGCTACAGAGAGTACACAGCAGTCAGAAAGCACCAATAGTACAGATACACAGAATACTGAGGCAGTAGATGGAACAGAAAACTAATATCGTACTTATAGGCATGCCGGGAGTTGGAAAGAGTACCATAGGAGTAATACTTGCAAAGGTGCTCGGATACAGCTTCATGGATGCGGATTTACTGATACAGGAGCAGGAGGGAAAGCTTCTGCGCGAGATAATTGAGGAAAAGGGCACGGACGGATTTATAGAGGTAGAAAACCGTGTCAATGCCTCTATCAGGGCTGATAGGGCCATTATTGCTACAGGCGGTTCAGTGGTATACGGAAAAGAGGCCATGGAGCATCTTAAGGAGATAGGCAGAGTTGTGTATCTCAAGGTTTCCTATGCCATTTTGGAAAAACGACTTGCAGACATAAAGGGTAGAGGTGTAGTATTAAAGGAAGGGCAGACTTTAGAGACCCTTTTTGAAGAGCGCTCAAAATTGTATGAGCAGTATGCAGATATCGAGGTTTCCGAGGAGGGACTTGATGTGGAGCAGACAGTAGAGAAGCTGGTGGAGGCACTTGAATTATAGTGCTTATTTATCGTGATATGATTAGATAATAGCAGCTGCTGCGTCATTTATTTTAAAAGCAGCACCGGCACAAATGACGGCTTAAGTATGCCGTTATATGAAATTTGTAGTTGGATGTATAACAATAGTGTAAATTGAGAATAGTATATTAGGAGGAAGTATACTCCTGAATTCATAGAGGTGGAATATGGAACAGTACGTAATCAAAGGTGGAAATCCTTTATACGGTGAAGTTGAGATTGGTGGAGCTAAAAATGCTGCGCTTGCTATTTTGGCCGCTGCCATAATGACAGACGAGACTGTAACAATAGATAATTTGCCAAATGTAAGGGATATCAATGTCTTACTTCAGGCAATCGAAGAAATCGGCGCACATGTGGAGCGCGTGGATATACACAAGGTAAAGATAAACGGTTCATTTATCAGGGGCGTAAATGTCGATAATGAATTTATCAGACGAATCAGGGCATCATATTATTTAATTGGTGCATTACTTGGAAAATACAAGCATGCAGAGGTTGCGCTTCCGGGTGGCTGTGATATCGGAAGCAGGCCGATTGACCTTCATATGAAGGGCTTCCGCTCAATGGGAGCAGAGATAGACATAGCTCATGGCCTTGTCATCGCCAGGGCAAAGGAGCTTAAGGGCACACACATATATATGGATAAGGTTTCTGTAGGTGCCACAATCAATATTATGATGGCTGCAGCCATGGCAGATGGCAAGACAGTTATCGAGAATGCGGCTAAGGAGCCTCATGTCGTTGACGTGGCAAACTTCTTAAACAGCATGGGAGCAAACATCAGGGGCGCAGGAACCGATGTCATCAGAATTGTCGGCGTGGAGAAATTACATGCTACAGAGTATTCTGTCATTCCGGATCAGATTGAGGCAGGTACATTCATGTTTGCGGTTGCGGCAGCAGGCGGTAATGTGCTCGTAAAGGATGTCATTCCAAAGCATCTTGAGGCCACCACAGCAAAGCTTTTGGAGGTAGGCTGTCAGGTAGAGGAATTTGATGACTCAGTCAGAGTAATATCAGACGGACATTTAAAGCATACACAGGTCACTACACTTCCATATCCGGGCTTCCCGACAGATATGCAGCCACAGATGGCGGTGCTTTTGGGTATCGCTGAGGGTACCAGTACAGTGACAGAGAGCATATTTGAGAATCGTTTCAAGTATGTTGACGAGCTCACCAGAATGGGAGCTGACATAAAGGTAGAGAGCAATATAGCAATCATCAGCGGCGTGAAAAGATACACAGGCGCCAGAGTGAATGCACCTGACCTTAGAGCAGGAGCTGCACTGGTTATAGCAGGACTTGCAGCAGAGGGCATCACAGTGGTTGATGATATCTACTATATCCAGAGAGGCTATGAGGCACTTGAGGAGAAGCTCACAAAGATTGGCGCAAAGATTGCCAGGGTGGAGGATGAGAAGGAGCTTCAGAAGTTCATACTCAAGGTATCATAAGATATAATCTATATATACGTAAAGCATGAAATGTAAACACAATATAATATAATACAATATATAAAAATAAAATAAGAACCGGCAGCATCTTACGGTAGATGCACGGTTCTTATTTTTTGCTATTTTATAATATTTTGAGTAACTACTCAGTAACCCTTTGAGTTATAAATCGGATTACATCACTGATTTGATAAAAAACTCGCGGTTTGTGGACAGATCGAGTATGCTGCCGTCATCAAAGCGTACTATAGGGCGTGACAGCTCATGAGGGTTGAGCATCACGATATTACAGATACGGCTGTCGTTGAGCATTACGCGGTTGTTCTGGTATGTGGAAGCAAGCTTTTTCAAAAACAAAAGCAGGAATTTTGTATTGTATTTTGTAAAGCCTTCGTTTTCAAAGTTTGAGATGACAGCGAACGGACAAAGCGGTGCGCGGTAGCGTCTGGCAGCAGTCATGGCATCATACACATCAGCGATAGCGGTTATCATGGCAAAGTCGTCAATCAGTGTGCTGTCGATTTGTGACGGATAGCCTGAGCCGTCGCAGCGTTCATGGTGCATGAGTGCTGTGCGTTTTATTCTGGAATCGATCTGCATATCCTTAATCAGATCAAATCCAAACTGTGGGTGCCTTTTTATCAGTGCAAATTCCTCGTCGGTGAGCTTGTCAGGCTTGTTTAGCACCTCATCGGGAATACGGCATTTACCGATATCGTGAAGTACTCCTGCGATAGTAAGCGTATTCACATCTGTCTTCTCCATATGAAGCCAGCGTCCGATCATCCTGGCAATAAGTCCAACATTCAGACAGTGTGAGTACAAAGGGTCTGCAATGGTGCGCATGTTGTAGAGCATGTCAAAGGTCTCGATGGTAGTGGCACAGGATGCAGAAAGGTCAATGACAGATGTAAGAAGCGCAGCTTCATCAAGGGATTTTTCACCGGCACAGATTTTATCAAAGGTATCCTTGATCTGATTTATACATGTGAGATATTTGAGCTGGAAGCCACGAAACTCTTCTGAGGCCTGAACACGCTGGATGTTGGTCACCATCTCATGTGCGCGGGTTTTTGGTACAGGATTTTCTTTGGCTTGTGGTGCGGCTGCATCGGATGGGTTCTGAATGCAGATGCTTTCTATTTTGTATAGCTTCATTTTATAGATGAGCTGACGGGTAAGCGCAGTGCCGGGCATTGCAAGTATCTGTCCCAGAGGTGTCTTTATCGGTTCTGCAGTTACCATGCCGGTCTGCGCATCGTTTATATTTATTTTAATCATGAGATATTCCCCAATTCTGTTTCGATATTGTGTATATAGTACTTTAAATACAGAGTTAAGTATAATTGCCGAAATTATGAAAGTCAATAAAGTCAGAAAAATAATCACATAAAAATGGATTATAAGTAATAAATATTGTATTAAAAATGATTTATTGGTATATATACTAAAAATGAGTTATTGATAAATATGTATTGAAAATGGTACTTGACATATATATCAAGTGGTAGTAATATAGCTCACAGAGATTTGAAAAATTCTATATTGTAACTTCTCTTATTCAGAGTGATGGAGATACAAAGGATCTATGAAGTCACGGCAACCCCGTTAGAGAACAGGAAGGTGCCAACCTGAGCGAGTAATCGAACAATAAGAGGATTTTTATTATCTTAATTTTAATCCACTTATTTGTAGTAAGTGGTTTTTTTATTGGAAAAATTGGTCACACAACATGAAAGGAGTAACAGATAACTAATGGAGAAATTATTATTTACATCAGAATCAGTAACTGAGGGACATCCGGATAAGCTCTGCGATGCAGTATCAGATGCCATCCTTGATGCCTGTATGGAACAGGACCCTATGAGCCGTGTCGCATGTGAGACAGCAAGCTGTACAGGCTTCATCCTTGTAACAGGAGAGATTACCACAAAGGCACAGCTTGATATCCCTGCAATCGTCAGAAAAACAGCACTTGAGATCGGATATGATGACGGAAAGAAGGGACTCGACGGAAACTCATGTGCAGTAATGGTTTCAATCGACAAGCAGTCTGCTGATATCGCCATGGGAGTTGACAAGGCACTCGAGGCAAAATCAGGTGACCTTACAGATGATCTTGACACCGGAGCCGGCGATCAGGGAATGATGTTTGGATATGCTACAAACGAGACTGAGGAGTATATGCCATACCCAATCGCGCTTGCTCACAAGCTTGCATTCCAGCTCACAAAGGTCAGAAAGGACGGCACACTTACATATCTTCGTCCGGACGGAAAGACACAGGTTTCAGTAGAGTATGATGAGGCCGGAAAGCCGGTAAGACTCGAGGCAGTTGTACTTTCAACACAGCACGACGAGGATGTTACCCAGGAGCAGATCCATGAGGACATCAAGAAATATGTATTTGACCCAATCCTTCCAAAGGATATGATTGATGCTGAGACAAAGTTCTTCATCAATCCTACAGGACGTTTCGTAATAGGTGGACCACACGGAGATGCAGGTCTCACCGGTCGTAAGATTATCGTAGATACCTACGGTGGATATGCACGTCACGGTGGCGGAGCTTTCTCAGGAAAGGACTGCACAAAGGTGGATCGTTCAGCAGCCTATGCAGCACGTTACGTAGCAAAGAACCTTGTGGCAGCAGGATTTGCTGACAAGTGTGAGATTCAGCTTTCATATGCTATCGGTGTTGCACAGCCAACATCTATCATGGTGGATACATTCGGCACAGGAAAGCTTGCAGATGACAGGATCGTTGAAATCGTAAGAGAGAATTTCGACCTTCGTCCGGCAGGAATCATCAAGATGCTTGACCTCAGAAGACCTATCTACCGCCAGACAGCAGCATACGGACACTTCGGACGTACAGATATCAAGCTGCCTTGGGAGGCACTTGATAAGGTTGATAACCTCAAGAAATATCTCTAAACAATATGTGGGGCTTCGCGCTTTTTAGGTTGTGAGTGCCGGATAGTATACATTATATTTCTTAGAAAAAGTTAGAAAGAATTTAGAGAAAATTTAGACAGAAGTTATTTGATATATGATATAATCAAGTCATGGGACTGACATTGAGTCGGTTTCCATGGCTTTTTATTTTCAGGAGGAACGGATATGAGCAGAATTTTGATAGTAGAGGACGAGGTTGCAATTGCTGATCTTGAGAAGGATTACCTGGAGCTGAGTGGCTTTGAGGTTGAGGTGGAGAATGATGGCACAAGTGGTCTCGCAAGGGCTTTGGCGGAGGATTTTGATTTGTTTATTCTGGATCTTATGCTGCCGGGAATTGATGGTTTTGAGATTTGCAAACAGATTCGCGAGAAAAAGAATACACCGATACTCATGGTATCAGCCAAGAAGGATGACATCGACAAGATAAGAGGACTCGGACTCGGCGCAGATGATTATGTTACAAAGCCGTTTTCTCCGAGCGAATTGATGGCAAGGGTAGACGCTGTTTACAGAAGAGTCGAAATGACAAGAGGACTCAGAAAAGGAGACAGTTCTTCCGACAGCATCATACTTGATGAATTTGAACTTAATCTCAGAAACAGAACGCTTCTTAAAAATGGCGAGATGATTGAACTTACTCAGGTCGAATTTCAAATTGTCGAATATTTCTTTAAGAATCCCAACGCCGCTTTATCAAGAAATGATATTCTTAAGCAGGTATGGGGCGCAAATTATTTCGTCAGAAAAATATTCTTTGTTAAAATCATTGCATCATTGCACAAAATCTCTGAAACATCGGCAATAGTGGCGTAATAACGGCACTGATAATATATATAAATATGGAGAATGATATTGTGAGTCTCGCGTACATAATAAAAGACACCGCACAACCGGAGATTGTGCGGTGTCTTTTACCACTATGTGATACAATCGTTGTATCTATTTATAATCTTTCTTTTATTGGAAGTTTGCGCGGTTGTCTTTTACCTCTGCTTTGTCTTCCATCAGCGAGATAGCCTGATAAGGCAGGCTGTATGCATAGCGTGAAACAAGCATCTGTTTCTCCTGCTCTACATTCAATTCGCCTTCCGCAGTTGTTTTGGTGTCGGTCTTAATGACATATACACCCATATTACCCCGTAGCGGTTCGCTCAGTGTGTTCTCGTTCATAGCCAAAGCCGCACCGATGATAGCAGGCTCTGCACCTTCATTGCCGAAACGATAGTCAGCCAACGACACTTTCTCTGCGGTTTTGATAGATGTACCGGTGATAGCAGCGGCAGCATCCAACGACTCTACGCCTGCGAGTTTGTCAGCAATGTATTTTGCTTTGGCGTTGTTGGTAGCCTCGAAGGTCAGTTCGGCACGAACAGCATCCAGTGAGCGGTACTCTTGGTCATTTATCTCGGTCAGTACAGCCACTACAAACTTGTCGCCGCACTCAAACACATCGCTCACTTGCCCTTCTTTTGCCTCAAATGCCCAACGTACGATAGGACGACTCGATTTCAGTTCGCCTACTTTCTCGGTGGTTGCCTGCAGGTTGTATTGCGGGGTAACATTCATTCCTTCCTCATTGGCTGCTTTGCGGAAAGCCTCTTCGTTTGCCGAGTTGGCAGCGATGAATTGCTTTACGCGATTGTAGATGATAGAGTAGGTTTTGCTCGATGGGGTAACCTCACGCGAGAGGATAGCCAGTTTCACTTTCGGCGTAGCAGGACTCATATCCATAATCTCAAAGGTCTGCTCGCCCATACCCTGTTTTACAGTGAAACGACCGCCCTTTTTGCCGGCAAATGCCTGTTCTGCAATGTTTTTCGGCAGGTCGGTAGCGGTAAACCAACCGAGTTCCTGATTCTCTTGTCCCTCACTTGCAATGGCTTTCAGTTCTACGGAGTCAGCCACCGAGTAGCCGCTCTTCATAATGCGTGCCATCGAGTAGGTGTCGTTCTCTAAGAGGATATCGGTTGTGCTGCCGGTTTTAGCATTTGCGCCGAAAGCAAATTCCTTGTATTGTGCAGGTACGTTTTCTACCGAGTAGTCACGTCCGTCATAAGGTATGTCCGAGTTGGTATTTACTACCAATGTGATGTCCTCAGCGGTGCGGAACTCGTCTTGCAGACGCTCCATCATATTTTTTGCGTCCTCCATATCCTGCTCCGACGGCTCGATAGGGAATGTTACATAAGCAATAGCGCGGTTGGGGGTTTGCTTGTAGAGAGCCTTGTGCTGTTTGTAGAGTTTCTTCAGGTCGCTCTCGCTTACCGAGACCAAACTGTCTGCTACGGTAAAATACGGTTGCATTACATATTCTACGCTTACGCTCGTTTGGCGTGCTTCGAACGCATATTTCGCATCCAGAGAGTTAGCCTTGATGAGGCTCTGTACGAGGTTGGTATATTTCTCCTGCATATAGGTCAAGCGCACAGCGTTCTCCCAATACATCCAGTAGGATTTAGCCTGTTTGAGGTTGGCAGCCTGTTCGGGGTCATCTACATTCTGTTCAATCGAATTGAGGAACTGCACCAGTGCGGTACGGTTGAATTGACCGTTCTGGTCGTAGAAGGCGCGGCGGCTGCGAATCAGTTGGTGAGGGTTCTCGCCGATGCAGAGTTGGCTCAACTCGTCAGCGGTGATGTCCATGCCGATTTTCTCTGCCTGTGCTTTCAAGGTGTAGTCCATCAGCATCATCTGCCAAACCTGATTACGGATTTGAGAGGTCATCTCCTCATCAAAATCTGTACGACCGGTCTCTATTTTATACACGTCCGTCAGTTGGTCTTTGGCAGCCTCATATTCGGTATAATGAATGTCCTGTCCCTCAATGGTAGCCACGTTCTCGCGACTGCGATTGAAGAACGAACTTCCCGAATTGAGGAAGTCGCCCATAATAAATGCTAACATAGCGAGACCCACAATTGTAATGAGTAGTGCGCCATGGTTACGAATCTTTTGTAAACTTGCCATAATATCTTTGTGTTTTTATATTTCCCAAATTGTGCATCGCGCATGGTTAATCCACATCGCAAAGCAGCGTGCAAAGTTACAAACATTTTTTGAAATACCAAAATTTTATATTCTTTTCTTTGTCCAAAGACACATGACAAAGGATAAAAATAGAAAATATGCAGGATAAAGAATGCATAATGTGTACAAAGAGGTCTTCCTTGTTGCCGTAATTTGTATTATGAAGTACGTTTTTGTGTATTCAAGTCTAACCGGTAACGGCGCTGTGCATACGGTGATGGATAGTAAATTATAGTCTATGGCAGTGGTGATATAACATCATCATAGTAGTAAGAGTAGGTGATTGATAGGTGATTGATAGGTGATTGATAGGTGATTCCCGAGAGGATATCCATCTTTTGTCATAGCAATTACCCGCTATTCCAATATTTTTCTGCACATCGGCAAAACGTACTTTACCTTTGCACCGTGAAAGTAGAGGTATCAAAAATTAAGATGGAGAGTCAA